>OCHL01000006.1_pt1 | contig 269517 bp, 241 predicted proteins | sample 1538421 | NCBI WGS metagenome assembly OCHL01 (sample SAMN04571690, study PRJEB22368) | human gut metagenome | biome: human gut; material: stool | host: Homo sapiens | place: Luxembourg | collected 2012-06-01 | reverse complement strand
TATATCTGCTTTCAACTGCCCGTACACTACCTGTCTTCGGTATTTCGGTGCAAATGCTATAGTAATCTAAATCACACATCGGCGGCACATACGACGCCACCGGTAACAGGGGTTCTTCCTCTATGTACCCGGCTGCGCCGAGTACGTCGGAATAATCCTCCGTGGCGCAGCCTTTGATATACACCTGGCATTTCTGTTTGGTGCCATCAGTAGTAATATAAATTCGGTCAACAATCGAATGAACCAAAGTAAACAGAGCTTCAGGCTGTGCGCCCTTTGCAAACTCCTCAAAGGACAGCAGCCTTTTTTTCATGCCATTCAGTTCATGGATGAGATACTGATTTTCAGATTGTGTATCTTCCATTCGGCGCAGGGCAGCTTCGCGCTTTGCCAGCTCGTCCGTCAATTCCTTTATATCATCCTGGATAAAGCGTTTAAGGGCGTCGTCTGCTTCACGCAGATTTCGTACCTGTGCGGCAATATCCGCATTTAAGCGTTCAATAGCCTTTTTGGTTTCCTGGTACTCTTTCTCGCTTTGATCGGTGCGGATCATACTGGCAACCCTGTTTTCCAAAAGCTGCCGGTAATAGTCGGAATGTTCTTCTTGCAGGCTGGAGAGTGAGTGGATAACAAATTCATCCAGCGTTACACCCTCAACCCCTTTGAAGGTACATTCCTTTGCCCGCACACCAGGGCAGGCGTACTTGAATCGAGGCTTGCCATTCGTCCAGCGATTAGATTCCGGCAGCACCCGCAGCCGTTTTCCGCAAATCGGACAATACATTAAGCCGGACAACAAAGCATTGGTTTTTCTATGAGGCCGGTTATACTTTTCGGCAATCTCATCCAGCATATTTTGTGTTTCCACCCATTTCCGGGAACTGATAAATCCCTCATGGCGGCCCACGGAAACAATCCATTCACTAATGGGTTTCCTGGTAAGAAGTTGTGAGAACTTGGGATTGAAAAAGGTGGAATCCTCATCCTCAACTTTCATCTGGTCGGTCTTGTTATAAGCTGTAAGCCCATGCTGACCATCAAAGTCGGACGGTTCGCCAAACAGGTTTCCGTCATGCTCCAGAAAATAGTTGTAGGAATATTCATCTGCCACGCAGTAGATTGGATTCCGCAGTATCAGCCGGATGGTGGATGTGGTAAACTTCGCGCCATGCTTCGTTTCATATTTCTCATTGATGATATTTGCCGTCTGCAAGAGAGAACGTGTCTCCCAGAAGGTGCCGTAGATTTCCAGCACAATCTCCTTTTCTTCCTGCACAGGGACAAGAAAACTAATGGCACTTTTGTTTTTTCCACTTCCCGTTGTCACACGTTGGGAAGAAAAGCCGGTCGGTGTTTTGCCACCCAGCCAGCGCCCATCTTTCGCCAGCTCCATCAAGTTATCCTGGATACGTTCCGTGAGAATATCGCGTTCAAATTCTGCGATAATGGCCAGCACCTGAATGATGATTTTGGATGTGCTGATCCGCGTATTGATATTGTTGGAGCAGACCAAAAGTGTCACATCATGGCGCTCGAAATATTCCAGCAGCCGCATGAGATCGGAAGTTTTCCGGCTGATTCGGTCTAATTTGTAGCAGGCCACAGCCTTGATTTTCCCCATTTCAATGTCCCGGAGCAGCCTTTGAAAATCCGGGCGGTCGGAATAGTAGCCGCTCAAACCTTTGTCCTCATACCGGGCAAATTCGTAATCTTCCGGTAGGGAAAGCTGATTGATCGCATAGTCGGCGCTTTGCTTAAACTGAACTCCAATGCTGTCCCCCTTATTCGTAATACGGGACTTTCTCGCATATATGGCCACCAATCTATCATCGATTCCCGTCTGGATTCTTGCCTTGCGTTTCATATTCAAATATCCTCCTTTCCAGGGCGATGAGTAAACCACCCTTTCTCCATTATTATAGGAACATCCTCATTTTTGCTCAAAGGTGCGATGATCCTCTTTCAATGTGGAAAGCAACGCTTTTAATTCTTCCGCGTTCAAATCCCGCAATTCACGGGTTAAAAACTCGGCGCGTTTTTCAGCGAACTGGCGCAGGGATTGCTCGCTGTCTTTCCCAGTGTGAAATACGATCTCCATGTGCTGTACCCCGGTCATTGACGGCGCTTTACAACCTCATAGTCAAAACCGGGCCGCTGGCCGCAGTAGGTGCAAATGTCCTTTTCCACCCGGCCAGGGTGAACCCTGCGCAAATAATAAGAGCCTGTGCCGTAGAAGTTATTGGCACAGGCCGGGCAAAGGCACATGATTAAGTTTTCGGGAACTTCCTCAATCAGCCCCACGCTGACCGCCAGGGCGTGGTTGATTTTGCGGATATGCTTTTCCTCCAGATGTCCGATGTACGCGCCCAGCCGTTTCTTGTCAATGGTGCGGAGCTGTTCCAAAAGAACGAGAGAAGGCAGTTCCAGCCCGTTTTCCGCCTGGAGAAGATAGTGGGTGGGCAGCTTGGCCTTGGCGTCCACTTTGCTGGAAATGGCCGCCACAATGACGGTGGGGCTGTATTTGTTCCCCGTGTTGTTCTGAAGAATAAGGACGGGGCGATAGCCTTCCTGCTCGGAGCCGATTCCCCGGCCCAGATCGGCATAGTACATATCGCCGCGCAGATATGTCCTGTTCATGTCTTATGACCTCCCTTTGAAAAATTAGGCGGCATGGGCCGCCTATGTAAAGGCCGCGCAGCAGAACAGAATGAAGGCCGGGGAGAGATAAAACCATTCTCCTGTTTTCATTGGCCCGTCCTGCTGTACGGCCCGTATTTCAAAGGTGCTCCTATTTGTCCTCGACGCCCCGAAGCACCGGGTGGGAAGTCATCAAACGGCTGGCGGCTTGCCAGCTCCACGGGGAATCTCACCCCTCGCGTGGTTCTCACGCAACCGCCCCCATTGCCTGCGACGGATCACGGCGGCGGGCCGCTTCAACGCTCGGACGTTAGGCTGGACGGGAGTATCATTGTCCCCGCTGCCGGTCATGGCCGTACCGGGAGCCATCCGGTACTGACAGCCTGCTGTTTCTCGCTCCTTGCCGGGAAGAACAAACCAAAGACCTGCATTTTCTTTTTCGGTGGTGTCTCGTTGTTTTCTTCCGGCAGATCGCCGCGCAGCAGCCGCCTGGGCTTTGGCTTTCGTCAAAGCAGCGGGAATGTGCCTGATGAATGGGTATGCAGTTTTCAAAGTTCCGGGAGAGATAAAAAAGACCTCTCACTCTATTTGCCGTTGAGTGAGAGGTCTAACAACCCTATTTACTCAAAAAAGTTTTTCAGCTTTTTGAGTATCCGGTTTTTCCGCTTGTGGACGGCCTGCTGGGAAACGCCCAGGCCTTTTGCCACTTCGCTTTCTGTTTTCTCGTCAAAGAACAGGGCACAAATGAAATCCCGTTCTTCTTTGGTAAGCTGTATAAGCGCGGTATGTAGCTTGTCCACCACAAGTTTTCGGATCACTACATCCTCCACGCTCTCCGCAGCAGTGGCAAACTGGCGGGTATTTTCTTCCATGAGCCTGTCCAGGGAATCCTCCCGGCTGGGGAGAACCTGTTTGATTTCGCCGTTGCTGCCGTAAACCGGGCGCTCGCTTTTCAGATCCGCCTCAAAGTAGCGCATTTTCCGGTCGCCCCGCATATAAGCGGTATATACCTCGTCCGTGACCTCGACAAATTGGCCGCGAACCCATATTTTCTTTTTACCAGCGTCCACGCTGTGTACCTCCGTTTCGTCTGAATTTCGGGAAGAAATCCAGACGGACGGCGGCCCCCTGCAACGCGGCTGGCTTGTCCTAACGGGAAATAACAGAAATCTGCATTTCCCGACATAGAAAAAGCGCGCACACCTTCTGGTGTACGCGCTCGGCTGTTGGCTTTTGGCGGATGATGGGTAAGGCCCAGGGAAAAGGAAAAAGCCTGTCGAACAAAAAAATACCGCAATCCCCTTGAGGACTGCGGTATGTAGGAAATGCGGATTTAATCCGGCGCGGGGCGGGCAGGCCCCCGGCTTTTTCTTTTCAGGCTCCATGTGCTATCCCCTTATGGGGATAAGCTGACAGACATCACCACCTTTCCCCAGACTAAAAATGTAGATGGGGGTAGTATAATGGATGAAATACAAATGAAATGGAAACGAAACGCAAATAGAACACAATTCGGTCGCAAATTCAGAGCAAAGCCGACAAGGAAAGGGCGGAAAAAAGCGCCATTTGTAGGGCTTTGGGAGAATGGCGCGAAAAAACGGCAGCCCATAGAGGGCTGCCGTTCTCAATCATCAATGTACTTCCATGCAGTACCCGATGTCCCGGATACAGGAAATTGCAAAAGGTGGCCGGGGAAAGGCTGCGTACAGTTTCTGCCGCATACTCCGCACATGGCTGCCCACCGCGATATTTTCATTGCCAAAGGGTTCTTCTTTCCAGCCTTTTTCATACATCTGTCCGTAGGTAAGCACCCGCCCTTTATTGGTCACTAATAGGCAGAGCAGGGCGAACTCCTTGGTATTCAGCTCAATTTCCTGCTGACCGTGATAGATTTTTCGGCGGTCTGGGTAGATTTGCAGGCCAGGGAGTGACAGGATCGGCTCTGGGTCAATCTCCCACATTTTCAAATCCGGGTGGAACTGTAAAAAGGTAAGAAAATCCTCAAATGTCCGTTTGTCTTTATCCTCCAGCTCCATAATCACTACTCGTCCGATGGTATCACCTCCCGGCTGCTTGGCCAGGCGGCTTCTCTCAATTTCTTATAGCTCGTTTCACTGATGACGTGTTCCAGTTTGCAAGCATCCTGTGCCGCAATATCCTGGGGTACACCAGCCTCGATGAGCTGCCTGGTGAAAAACTGGTGCTTTTCATAAATCTGTTCGGCAAACTGTAATCCCAATTCTGTCAGGGAGAGTGTGCCGTCGGCATTTTTTACAAGATGCCCGGATTTGGACAACTCCTTGACAGCCCGGCTTACAGAGGGCTTTTTTACTCCTAAATGCTCTGCCACATCCACACAGCGGACATAACCATGTCTTTTCTGCATCATCAAGACTGCCTCCAGATAGTCCTCCATTGCTGATGTCAAAGCCATTGGCACACCTCCCATCCAAAGTATTTTGGGTATTAGCTACCGTTATTTTGCCTTTACATTGGCGATCTCAATGAAAAGCTGGTCACTGCCGAAGCTGAAGGATTCAATCTTGTCGCTGTTAAAGGCGGCATACTGATGCGCAGAGGTAAACGGAACCAGTACGGCCTGATCTGCCGCAAAGGTAAGCACCTCGCTATAGATTTCCTGCACACGGTCCAAATCAGCGGTGCTGTCCAGCTCTTTAATGGTGTCCGTGCCATTTTCCATAGTAAGGGCAACCTGCCACAAAATCGGGTCGGACATCATTTCCGGGTTCATATTCGTCATGGTGAGGAACGGGTCATAGTAACCGCCGTAGGTTGTGTGGAGCGAGAAATCAAAATCGGTAGAAACCTGCGTAAACCACGTCATATTATCCGAACCGCGAGGCGTTACTTCAAACCCTACTTCACCCAATTCCTGAGCAATTACAAGCGCCGCATCGTCCATTGTTCCCTGATTGGTGATATAATCCAGCGTAACACTCAATTTTGCGCCATCTTTTTCGCGGATGCCATCGCCATCACTGTCTACCCAACCGGCGCTTTCCAGCAATTCTTTTGCTTTATCTGCATTGTAGCTGTATGTAGTGGCTTCTACATCGCAATACGGTAGAGAGGTATCCAGCAACTGTTCCGAAGCTGTTTCAAGACCGGAGAATACACTGTCGCTGATCGTTTCCTTATCAATCGCATAGGCCACCGCCTGCCGGACAGCGGCATCGTTAAACGGAGCCTCCTGTGTATTGAAGCCGATAAAACGGCTGTTGGAAATGCTGTCATCCAATACGGTGCCAATTCCATCCGCAGAGGAAAGTTCGGTATAACCAGCAAAGCTCAAACGGGATGTACCCGCAAGCAGATCCACTTCGCCATTGCGCAGAGCGAGAATTGCAGCATCGGGATCCGCGATCACTTTTACGGTAAATTCGTCCACATCAGGCTGTTCTCCCCAATAATTGGGATTGCGGACGAAAGTATAAGAGGTTCCGTCACCGTCCCCGGCATACATATAGGGGCCAGTCCCCATTGTCTGGGTCAGCAGTTCTTCTTTGGTCGTCAAATCTTCATTGAACGCATTGGGCGATACGATTCCCATTGGGTTGCACATGGCGAGGTCGTTCAAAACACCATAATAAGGAGTGGTAAGATGAATTGCCACGGTATGTTCGTCCACCACTTCAATCGACTCCGTGAGTGTTCCAATCTTACCAAAGGATGCAATATATGCTCCCAAATTGGAGAATGCCGCCTCTAAGCTGGTTTTTACTGCTTCCGCATTGAGGTCAGCACCATCCGAAAACTTCACGCCTTCTTTGAGATGGAAAGTGTAGGTCAGTCCATCATCGCTGATGTCCCACGTTTCGGCCAGCCCAGCCTTAAATTCACCATTTTCCCGAACGACGAGTGTATCGTAGCAGTTACGGGCATAGTAGGTGAAACCGTAAGTACCATTGGAAGTGGCAGGGGACATCGCTGGATAGAAGCCGGTGGAAAAATCCCAGCTTTCTGTTGTTGTGATACTTACCGGAGTAGAATCAGAACCGGAAGTATCGGGTGTTGTACTGTTGCAGGCGCAGAGACCAAGCACCATAACGCCCGCCATCATCAGTGCAGCAAGTGATTTTAGTTTCATAAATCAAACCGTCCTTTCGTTTTTTGTATATATCACGCCCCAAGGAGCGTATATACCTATTTCAAATCAAGTGGGAAGCGCGCAAAAGCTGTTTGGTATAGGGGTTTTGAAATATCTTCAGATCCCCATTCCATTGACGGCTTTCGATCAGTTTCCCGTTTTGCATCACATGAATTTCGTCCGCAAGATAAAGCGCCGCGTCAATCTCATGGGTAATGAAAAGATAACAGCATTGTTCTTCCTCCTGAACTCTTTTTAGCAATTCCAAAATACTTTTGCGCAGAATGACATCCAAACCGCTGATGGATTCGTCAAAGACGATATAGCGCGGGGAAACAGCCAGAGCACGGGCAATCCCTACGCGCTTTTGCTGCCCGCCGGAGAGTTCGCCCGTTTTCTTGTTCGCTGTTTCCTTCGGCATCCCCATACGGTCAAGCAATTCAAAAATTCTTGCCCGTTCTTTCTCTTTAGGTATATTCAGCAGGTTTCGGATTGGCTCGGCAATCGCCTGATAAACCGTAAAATGGGGGTCAAGGGCGCTTTTTCCGTCCTGCAATACCAGTTGGATTGCTTTTGCCGTTTCTTTCCGGTTTCTTTTTCCTTTGCGGGAAATCGGTTTTCCGTCCAGCAGGATTTGACCGGACGAAGGTGATTCCAGCCCCAAAATTAACCGTGACAAGGTGCTTTTTCCGCAGCCGCTTTCTCCCACCAAAGCGTAGATATGATGATCTTCCATAGGCAGGCTCACATCAGAAACCGCATCAAACAGCAACTTATCTTCGCCTTTGTATTGTTTGCTTACATTTTTCACCTCCAGCATGTACTCACCCCCATCCCAAGTGGATCGCCTCAATCAGTTCCTTGGTATAATCAGCTATTGGATTCTGTAAGACCTCTTGGGCGCAGCCTTGTTCTACCATCTGTCCTTCTTTCAAAATCAGTACATGGCCTCCGACATGCCGTGCAACATCAAAGTCATGGGTGACTAAAAGCAGTGCGCAGCCCTGCTCCTGTAGATGCAGGAATTGCTCCACCGCTTTGTCCCTGTGAATCGCGTCTAAAGCGGTAGTCGGTTCATCGGCAACCACCAGCTTTGCGTTACCGGCAATCGCAAGGGCAATGAGGCAGCGCTGGAGCATACCACCCGAAAGCTGATACGGCCTGCTGCTTAAAATCCTTTTGGTGTCTGTAAGCCCTGCCCGAGACAACGCCTGTTCATAAAGAGACAAGGCTTCCTTTTTCTTCAAATCTTGATGCAGGTTAAGAAATTCGGCCATTTGAGCACCAATTTTTCTGGAAGGGTCGAGCGCCGTCATCGGATTTTGCGGGATAAAAGCGATTTTATTGCCGTAGTACAGCGCCCGTTCTTTTTCCTTTAGCTGTAAAAGCGATCTGTTATCAAAAAAGATTTCGCCATTCACTTGGAAGGCGCTGCTGTTAAGCAGCCCCAAAATTGCCCGGCAGGTCATCGTTTTTCCGCTTCCTGATTGGCCTAAAAGGATAACTGCACCCGCTTCCTCCAACGAAAAACTGATGTCCTTCACCAAATCCTGATATGGATTTTTAAGCGCAATGCTAAGATGTTCTACCTGTAACAGCTTTTTGCTCATAGCACATCCTCCTGCGGCTGAAGAATGTCCCTAAGCGCCTCGCCAAACAGATTGAAGCCTGCGGCGGCAATGAAAATGCAGATACCAGGGTAAATGAGCAGTTCCGGGTGGGAATACAACGCCACCTGCGCTTCCTCCAGCATTGCGCCCCATTCAGCCGTTCCGCTGGGCAGACCAAGGCCGAGAAACGAAAAGCTGGAAACCGTGAGGATGGCCGAAGCTACGCCCGTTGAAAAATACACCAAAAACTGCGGAAGGATATTGGGAATTAAATGGTGAACAATAAGCTGCCACATTCCACAGCCGGACACCCTCGCGGCGACAATGTAATCCCGCCCAAGTTCCGTTTTGGCATAGGTGCGAATAAGCTGCATAAACCGCGCCCACATGGAGATGACAACCGCCCAAATAATATTTTGCAGGCCATTTCCCAAAACGCCGATAATCGCCACTGCGATAATGAGCGTGGGGAAAGCGATAAATACCTGGCTGATTCCTGTCACAACACGGTCAAACCAGCCGCCGATACACGCTGTCATCATTCCAAGGATTAAACCAATCCCTCCCAACAGAATCAAAATGGGAAGCGCCAGCCCAAGGGATGCTCTTGCACCATAAAGCAAGCGGGATAATTCACACCGCCCAAGCTGATCGGTTCCAAGGGGATAATCGGCGCTCGGCGCTTGATATTTCATCAGTGGATTCACCTCGTCCGGCGCATGGGGAGCCAAAAGCGGTGCGAGAATTGCAACGGCGCAGATCAGCACAATCAGGCCAAGCCCGATGACCGCCTGCGGATTTCTCCATATTTTACGAAGCATCGCTTTCCTCCTTTCTCCACGGGCATAGCAAGTGGTTGAGTATTTCGCCAAACAGTTCGGCCAGAAGATACAGCGCGGCGATAATCAGCATACAAGCGCCAATCGCGTTGGCATCAGCAGCCATAATACAGTTCATCAGGTAGTTGCCCACACCTTTGATAGAAAAGACCTTTTCCACTACGGCGCTTCCAGCAATCAGATAGCTTACATACTGGCAGAACAGGGTGATGACGGGCGGCAGGGCATTGCGGAATACCTTCTTCCAGAGGATCCTGTTTACCGTCATCCCGTTGGCACGGGCAAAGCTCACATAATCACGGTGCATTTCTTCCAGCAGTGAAGCGCGAAATACCCGTACAGTCGAGCAAATCACAGGAAAAGATAAGGTAATGGATGGCAATATCAATCCCATAATCCCCGATGCAGGCGTTACGCTGAAAATCGGGATTTCCACAGCGAAGCCAATCAACAGCAAAAAACCGAGCCAGAACGGAGGAACACAAATTCCAAACAGCGAAACAATCCGCATGATATGGTCCGTCAGCTTGTTCTTTTTGGCCGCGCATAAAACGCCAAGCAGAATTGAAAACACGATAATTTCAGCTAACGACAGAAAAACTAATTGCAGCGTTTGCGGGAAGTAGGCTGCCAAATCCGCAGCCACCTCGTTTGTTGAAAAAATAGATTCCCCAAAGTCGCCGCGAAAGACACCGCCGATCCAGTTCAAATACCGAATCGGAAGCGGCTGATCCAAACCAAGTTCCGCGCGTACCTGTTCAATCACTTCCGGTGTAGGAGAGAGATTTCCACGGCGCACAAGATAAGTGGCTGGGTCTGTACTGGATAATGCAGTCAGGATAAAGCACAGGATGCTTACGCCAAAGAGCAGAACCAGCAGCCGCACGATTCGTTTTATCCAATGAGATTTCACCGTTTCCCTCCTTTCCGGTTAATCAAAGCTAACCATTGTGTCGAAGTAACTGCGGCAGGCGGCATATCGCCCGCCGCAGTGCATAAATTACTGTGCAAGTTTCCAGTTCCGCGCTTTCTGCCGGATATTCCAGAATTTTTGATAGATTCCTTTTTGTTGTATCAGTTCAGCGTGAACGCCTTTTTCTACAATTTTTCCGTTATCCACCACCAAAATCTGATCGGCATCCCGAATCGTGGACAGCCGGTGTGCAATGACAATCAGCGTCTTATTTTTTACCAAAGCGCTGATGGCCTGTTGCAAATGCACCTCGTTTTCCGGGTCAACGCTGGCGGTTGCCTCGTCAAGCAGGATAATCGGCGCGTCCTTGAGCATGGCGCGGGCGATGGAGATCCGCTGCTTTTCTCCACCGGACAGGGTGGAGCCGCCTTCGCCAATTACCGTGTCATATCCTTGTGGCAGAGCAGAGATAAAATCGTGGCAGCAGGCTTTCTTTGCCGCTTCTACCACTTGCTCATGGGTTGCGTCCGGGCAGCCAAACTTAATATTGTTCTCAATAGTATCGTGGAACAGATACACATTTTGAAATACCATGCTCATATTCTTCAAGAGGCTGTCACAGGTAAACTCTTTGACATCGTGGCCGCCTATGGTAATGCTGCCTTCCTGCACATCCCAAAACCGGGCGATCAGCCTTGTAATGGTGGTTTTGCCGCCTCCAGAGGGACCGACAATCGCAGTCATGCTGCCCTGTGGAATGGAAAAACTCACATCCTTCAAAATTGGATTGCCATTCTCATAAGCAAAGGACACATGCTCGAAGCCAATGTCAAAGGAATCCAAAGGGATGTCCCTACCGTTTTCATCAATTTTTTTTGCCTGTTTGATACGCTCTACCCGGTCAAGGGCAGCGTCCATTGTCCGAATCATTGTCGTCATCTGGCCCATAACCTCAATCGGATTGAAGATGGTAAAGGAAGCGATCAGAATAACGGCGAGATTAGCGAAAGACAGGTCGCCGCCAACAGCGAGGATTCCCGCGCACAGCATAATCATGCAGGCCGAAATACGGAACACCATCGAATAGGTCATATTGAGCGGGGTAAATACACGCTCCACCCCATAAGAGGCAGCCGCATTGCTCTCATAGGCATCTTCAATATCGCTCAGATTTTTGTCGCACATATTGAAGGATTTTACAACGGAAATACCTTGCACGTATTCCAATGTGGCCGCAACTGCTTCGGATTGGATTTTCTGCCGCTTTGCAGAGAGCGCCTTTCCTTTTTTCTGCATGTGGCTGTAGATTGGGAAGGAAAGAAGGATGCCTGCCACGAAAATCAAACCGATACGCCAGTCAAAGGCTAAAATGCAACCCGCCATGACAATCATACTCAAAACGCCGGTTGTAACCTTATCAAGAATGTGCATAGAGTAGTTCTCGAGAAAGTTCAAATCCGTTGTAACAGTCGCCGTAATGTCTCCGACACTGTTATCATGGAAAAAGCCCATCGGCACATTCCGCAGCCGGTCGCCCAATGCAATCCGTTCTCTGGCTACAAACTCAAAGCCTGCCGTACTTTGCAGCCGGTAAACCAGATATTTGAAAATCATGCGCAGGATTAAACCTCCTGCAATCAAGCCGATAACAATACCCCATGTTTGTCCTGTAATCGGTTGACCGTTCTGCAATTCTATCAGGACAAGAAAGACGGCGGCGATTGGCAGCAGGCCGAACATGGATTCCAGAAAGCCACAGATAAAGCTGCCCCAAATCCGTTTCGATAAGTTTCCGCTTAAACGCAGTACGCGCCGGATGATTTTCAGCATAATTCACTCACCTCCTGATTCATACTCCAGTCCATTGCGCTGATATGAGCTTTCCACATATCCAGATAGGTTTCGGAATGGGTTAGAAGCTGCTCATGGGTTCCCTGTGCGGTAATCTGTCCGTTTTCCAACACTAAAATCTGGTCGGCATACATAATGGTAGAGAGCCGGTGCGCAATGACAATCAGAGTTTTCCCCTTTGTCAGCTTATCAATGGAACGCTGCAATTTATCTTCATTCTCCGGGTCTGTGAAGGCGGTGGCTTCATCTAAAATCACGATAGGCGCATTTTTGAGGATTGCCCGCGCTATGGCAAGGCGCTGGCGCTCGCCACCAGAAAGCCTTGCCCCGGCGTCACCGGCATTGGTATCGTATCCTTTGGGGAAACGTGAAATAAATTCATCGCACCCGGCCTGTGCTGCCGCCCATTCCACTTCCTTATCAGTAGCCTCCGGTTTACCAATGCGGATATTATCGCGCAGACTCATATTGAACAGAAAGTTGTCCTGCGATACATAGCTGATCTTCTCTGTTAAGTCGGTAAGGGACATCTCCCGAATATCAATCCCGCCTACTAAAACTGCGCCTGCATCGACATCCCAAAACCGGGCGATCAGTTTGGCTAAGGTTGATTTACCCGAACCGGAAGGCCCCACAAAGGCAGTTACGCTTCCGGCCTTTGCTGTGAAAGAAATACCGTGAATGATCTCGCTGTCGCCATAGCCGAAATGAACATCCTTCATCTGCATGTCGGCTTTGTCTGTATGCTTCGGCTGTGCCGGTTCCGTCAATTCTTCCATATCAAGAAGCGCCTGAATACGGGGCTGCACTTCGGAAATAACGGCAAAACTTTCCCAAAACTCGGTAAAGTTTTGCAGGGAACCAACGATTGCCATAGAGAGAAGAATACAAACAATCAGTTCGGCAAGACTAACCGTACCGCCTGAAATAAGAGCCATTCCGACAGGCAAAACAAAGGCAATCGAGGATGGTAGAATCGCTTGGCTGATGCTCATAAACGGCCAACAGTGTTTATACCACTTTGTCGTGATGTCCCGCACCTTTAGAACCGCCGACTGGAACCGCCCCATTGAGGAAGCAGTCTGATTAAATGCTTTGATGACCTCCATACCATTGACATATTCCACAATGGTTGCGTTCATATTGGCATTGGACATCATGTATTCCTTCATCACTTCGCCACGGCCAAACATCATGCCATAATAGATCAGGTTTCCCAAAATAGCTGAAACCAAAGCGGCCAACGCCATGCGCCAGTCAATCACCAACAAATACAGAATGACAAAGATCGGAACAAGTATGCTGGCGGTCATTTCTGGAATAGCGTGAGCCAGCGGGCCTTCCAATCGCTCCGCATCGTCGATGACAAGTTGCTTAAACTCGCCGGACGATTTCTCTTGAATCGTTCCCATAGATACCTTGGACATCTTCTTCATAATTGCAATACGGATATTTTTAATGATTTCATAGGCTACTTTGTGGGAACACAAAGTAGATTTCGCGTAAAGAGCATGTTTTAGAAGATACCCGCATAGAGCAATTACTGGCAGGAGAATTGCCCATGTAGTCGTCAAACTGTTTTCCAATGCCTTTTGCAGCAATACGGCCACAGCAATATATGGAACAACGCCAAAGGCAGAGGATAAAACAGACAGGACAACGGCAAATGATAATTGTGATTTCTTTTCTTTAGCAAAGCGAAGAATACCCTTATATGGAGATTCTCTTTTGCCACTTTCTTTCTGCATATACATTTACCCGCCTTTCCGTGTTGTTTTCCAAACATAATCAGCATAGCAAAACAACTTTCGTTTTTGTGACCGAATCCGGCAGTTCTATACCCCAATCCGACAAATCTGTTTTTGTAACGGCTTGCTTTTTCTTATGTAATATGGTATTATAGTTAGCAGTAACTAACCTTGTGTTTATGAAAGGAGTACGGCATTATGCTTTTACAATGGTCTGCGCCAGAATATGTGCCACGCTCTTTTCTCGTTTCCGGCGTTTCGGGTACGAATAAAGCAGTGAAGCAAACCGATACCAGCTTTCGGCTTACAAAACAAGTGGCCGATGGATTGGTGGATATGCAGGAAGTGTCAAAAGGATTATTTTTAGTGCAGTCTGAAATGGCGTTCAAAAAGGAAACGGAACTGTGCGAAGAGTATCCAGAGCGCAAAGTCTTTCAACTCTCTTTCTGTATGAATGGGATCTGCGAATGGGATTATCGTCAAAAACGAGGAGAGCACTACCAGCTTTCCCCTACACAGTGCAGCTTACAGTGTGGAACTTTTTCCCAATGCGTCAGCCGTTTTGGTTCTGAAGAACCTTACCGAACATTAAGCATTTCGCTGGAACAGGAGCGTTTCCTGCCTTTGGCAGAGGATTTAGAAGCTGCGCATTTAATTCGGCGGGATAACAAGATTTGTACCCACATATTTTCTACCACACCGGAAATCCGCTTGGTTTTGCAGCAGCTATTAGACTGCCCGCCAGAGCGAAAGCTACGCAAGTTGTATCTTGAAGGAAAGGTATTGGAACTTGTCTCCCTGTTCTGCGAAGAAGCGATTGGGAAGCAGAAAAATGACAAAGAGATTTCCAGAGAAGATTATCGCTGCTTGATGAAGGCCAGGGAAATTATTGACAATCATTTCCTTCACCCTTTGACAATCGCACAGATTGCGGAGCAATGCTATCTCAGTGAAACTAAATTGAAGCAGGGCTTCAAAGCCTGTTTTAATTGTACGGTCTACGAGTACATAGTGGAAAAGCGCATGGAGATGGCACATCGTTTGTTGCAAAGCGGAAAATATAAGGTGAAAGATGTGGTATGGATGGTGGGATATACCAATGCGAGCCATTTTATAGACGCTTTTAAGAAAAGGTATGGAATTACGCCCGGAGAAGTGTAAAAACAATTTATGTACCCAGCCGTCTATGCGGCTGGGCGTTCTCTTTTTAAGGTTATTAAAAATCTGGGCAGCCATAGCCCAGCACCTCATAATGTCCCACGGGGTAGCTGTTCTGGCGGACGGAATCGCCGGAGTTCCCTTCAATGGTGTAAACACGCCCGTTCTCCACCTTCTCGACAATGCCGGTATGGTCGGAAAGCCCGTCCTGCCCGTTTTCATCGTTCCAGTCAAAGAAGATAATCATGCCGGGGGCCGGTTCGGCGCTGCCGTCCAGCCATTGGCCCCTGTCCTTGAACCACTGTACGCCGTTGACGCACCCCGCGTATTTGGGGATGATGCCGGTATCAATATAGCCGCACTCGTTGGCGCACCAGGAGACGAAACACGCGCACCACTCGACGCGCCCGGAAAAACCATACCAGCTCCAGTACGGCTCGCCGCCCACGTTCCCCACCTGGGAGAGCGCCACGGAGACGATGGCCCCGTCCTCGGTGTAAATGCCGTAGAGGACGGCGCTCCACAGGCTGCGGTTTTCCTCGGCCAAAAGCTCGGCAAGCTGCTCCTTCTGTTCCTCGTTAAAGCCATACTGCGCCGCCATCTCCTCGGCGGTCTTGTGGCTGACGGTGATATACAGATAGGTTTGGGTGACGGTGGTTTCCGTCTCCACAATATTGCCGTGGCCGTCATCGGTTTCGGTGATGACCGTTTCCGTCCTGGTTTCCGCGCGGGAAGATATTTGGTTCATCTCCCAGAAAATATCCGTAAGGATGGCCTTCTTGCCGTCGTCCATGGTGGCCACCTCCTGGGGGTTGTCCGGGTCGGTGGTGGTCTTGACGGCATAGACGGCAAGCACCTCCGGCCAGACGGCGCGGGAACCGGACATCTCCAGCACGTCATAAGAGAGGTTCGCCTTTGTGGTGTCGATCTGCTGCTGGTAATCGTCGTTGATTTCCTGCACCACGTTCTGCATGGTATAGCCCGAACCGCTGTCCTCGCCGGAAAAGAAAATGCCGAAGCAGGAGCCGATCAAAAGCCCGATAAGGCAGATGATGACAATGACCAGCACGGCAATCCAGCCCCCGGCAGCGATGGCGGCAATCAACGCCTTGGTTGCGGCAATAATGGCTTTCACCGCCGCGATGGTGGCTTTGGCCGCCACCTTTGCCGCCGTAACCGCCGCTTTGGCCGCAGCGCGGGTCGCATGGGCGGCGGCCCTGGCAGCTCTGGCCGTGGCCTGTGCCGTCCGCTGGGCGGCTTTCGCCGCCTGCTGTGTGGTCTTGATACTGGCCTTGGCCGTCTTTTCCGCCGTCTTAATGGATTTACTGGCGGTCTTTATCGTCCCCTTGACCGTAGAAGAAGCCTGCTTGACGGTTTTGCGGCCCCTGTCCACGGTTTTAATGCCTTTCTTTCCCCGATCCAGGGTCTTAACGGCCCCGCGCTCCTGCCGGAGCGTCCTTACCGGCTCGGAGATCCTGTCCGCCGCCTGGTGCCCGGCCCGCTGGCTGGCCTGCCGCGCCGCCCGTTTCTCTGCTTCTTTTTTCGGCTGTGCGGCTGCAGCTTTGCGTTTCTGGATATTCTCTTTGACCTTGGAGATGTTCTCCTTTGTGGTCTTTATCCCTTTGCGGCCCTGCTTGTCAAATTGGTGGATCGCTTCATGGGTGACGTGATCCACCCCGGAAGAAAGGCGGTCGGACGCATACTCGCCGGGGGAGCTTTCCTCCGCATACAGGCTGTGGTCGGCTTTATCCCTGGTGCGGATATATGCCTCTTTCATCCGTTCCGAGGCAACCGCCGCTTTGTCAATCGCCTTAATGCCTTTTTCGGCAACCCTTGTTTTAATGCCCTTGCCCATAGGCTTCACCTCCTTTCCAGGGCGGGCGCGCCCTTATTCCTCCAGCAGCTTTGCCACCACAACCATCCGCCCGTTTGTCCGGGAATACTCGCAGGTGGAAAGGGTGATAAGCTGGTCGCCATATTCCGCGCTTACGCCCGTTTCGTAAAGCGCCAGCGCCTTGCACTCGGCAATAAACCCGTCAAAAGCCCCGGCGCTCTCCGCATTGACAAAGTGGTAATACTTGAAGCCTTCCTCCGAGTAGGCTACCGTCTTAAAGGCGGCGATCACCTCATATTCGCCAAAGCTGTCCAGGGTATCAAAGCGGATGGTCTTGTGTTCCCGGTAAAAATCCTCGCTCTCATACTTGCACAGGTCGGAGAACATACTGCCGTTGTTCATGTGGTGGCCGTACAGCACCAGGTTGTCGGAAATGCCGACGTCGCAGTTTTCCTGCATATAGGGCACCCCATAGCTGCTATACGACTTATCAAAAGCGTGCTTCAGATAGAAATTGGGGGTATCCTTGGTCTGCATGACCGGATAATCAATCCGGGTGCCGGGAATGGAAATCCAGCCCACCAGGTCGCTGTTCTGGGCGTACACATCCGCGTACTTTTCAAAAGCCGTAAGTTCTTCCGGCTTTGGGGCCGGGTCGTCGGCAAGTTCCAGCGTGGGCAGTTCCACATCTTCCTTAACCAAATCCGCCACTTCTGCAAAGGCTTCGGCGCTCTGCTTCTGGTCGAGGTATTCACGGGCCAGCATAGCCCCGGAGAAAAGGAACAGGGCGGCGCAAAGGGCCGCCCCTGCAATCATCAGTCTGCTTTTTGCTTTATCGCTCATGTTTCACCCCTCCTTATGCTTATCGCGCCTGTTCTTTATTGGCCGCCTGGCGGCGCTGCCCCTCCGGGGCCGGTTTCAGCCCATGCAGCTCGGTTTTTACGGAAGATTTCTCGCCGCCTGCTTTTTCCGCAAGGCGTCCCGCGCTGCGCTCCATCTGGGCAAAGGTTTTGCCGCAGGACGTAAACAGCCCTCGCAGCCTGGCAAGCGCGCCCTTGTCGGCCTCCAGTTTCTGGGCCTCCAGGGCCTCTTTTCCAGCCAGGGCGCGCCCAGCGTTTTTCATGTGGCCGCCCGCCTGGTGCAGCTCATCCCGGATCACATCCAGTTTCCCGGCGCATTGCTCCATCGCCTGGCTTGCGTGGGAAAAACCGCGCTCCATGCGGGAGAGGACGGCGGGGATACGCAGCGCCTGCACCGCATGGCGCAGGGCGTCGCGTCCCTTTTCCTTTACTGTCCCCGCAATGCGCCCGGCAGCGGAAACGAGGTTTGTACTGGCCGTGGAGAGCATGGTTTTTCCCTGACGGATTTTTCCCTCCGCCGTCTCCACAAGCTGGGCGCACCTGGCCCCAATCCCTTTGTCGTGGAGCTTTTCTACCTCCAGGCGCATGGCCTTCATTTCCTCCATCATCTGCGACAGCTTTTCCTCCATGCCGTCGATATAGCCCACCAGGGCCTGCACTTCTTCTTTCTGCTGGGAAAGGTTGTTCTGCTCCAATACGGAGAGAAGCTCAATGATCTGCGGGTGTTCCCGCAGGGCAAGAGCCGATTCTGCCATGGTTCATTCCTCCATTCAAACATATTATCGGGCCGGTTCCGCCTGCTTTTTTGCAGGCGGCAGCTCCCGGGAGTATTCCGGGTAACGGATTTTCACGCCCTCCATAAAATAGGGGGCAAACTCGCAGCAAAACAAATCCTCCGGGGAGTAGGCGTTGCTGTGCTCCGGGTCGGTATAGCCGTTCCAGAGGTTGAAAGCAAGGCGGCACACCCGGATGGTGCCGCTGGTCTGCCATCCGCCGTGCATACCATCCGGCTCGATACAGTCCTGCTTGAAATCAAACATCTGGCGGATGTTGGCCCTTGTCTCCGGGGCAATCCCCATCACATAGAAAAAGGCCCGGTGGTAACAGTCGTTCCTCCGCGCCTCGCCCATCATATCCAAAAAGAAATCCCGGTGTTCCGGGGACGCAAAACGGAGATTGCTCATGCGGGCACCTCCTCGCCGCCGAATACGCCCTCGCCGGGCTTGGTGGTCATCAAAGCGTAAAGCCTGGTATCACGGGGAAACCGGTTGATGAACGGCACCAGGGCGCTGCCGTAACGGATCAGGCCGCAGCCCGCGTCCGCGTTGGTGACGTAGCTCATCTGCTCGTTAGAGATATTGAGGAGCTTCGCCAGCTTTTCCCGGTCGGACGCGGCCTGACTCAACATCACAAGAAACTCGGAGTTGGAGAGCATGGTGCTGGCCTGGACGGAATCCAGAAGGTACTCCACATTCTGGGTGATGGCCGTGGGGTAGGCCCCGCGCTTTCTGAACTGCCGCCATGCGGAATTAAAGAAAATGCCGCTTTGCTCGTTTTCAAACATCACATGGAACTCGTCGATGAACACATGGGTGCGCTTGCCCCGTTTCCAGTTGAGAGTGACGCGGTTGAGGATGGTATCGGTGATGACAAGGGAACCCGCAGGCTTTAGCTGTTCGCCCAGGCCGTGGATGTCAAACACCACATAGGGCTTGCTCAAATCCACGGTGCTTTCCCGGCCAAAGATGTCCAAAGAGCCAGTGGTGTAAAGCTCCAGGGAAAGGGCGATCTCTTTGGCCTTGTCCTCCGGCTGCTCCAGCAGCTTCCGGCGCAGGTCGCAGAGGGTGGCGGCCCGCCCGGCTTTCTCCGCCTCCGGGTACACCAGGGCGGTGCAGCGGTCGATGATGGATTTGTGCTGCGGCCCCACGCCGCGCTTGTCGATCTGCTCGATGAGGGACATGACAAACTGGCTTTTTTCTACAATCGGGTTGTTTTCCCCGTAGCCATCCACCATATACATGGCGTTTAAGCGGTCTTTGCCGCCCGCCACCAGATGGGCCACCGTGGCCTTTTCCCGGCCCAGGGTTTTGACGAGCGCGCCAAACTCACCCTCCGGGTCGCAGATCAGAATGTCATCGTCGGCATAATCCGGGTGGAGCATGAGGAAGGCGATCAGCTCCTTTACCGCAAAAGATTTGCCTGCGCCGGGAACGCCCAGATAAAAGGCCGACTGGTTCAAGAGGTTCGCCTTGTTGCAAAGGATCAGGTTATGGGAGATGGCATTCTCGCCAAAGTAAATGCCGCCCTTGTCCTGGATTTCCTGTACCTTAAAGGGGATGAACACGGCCAGGGATTCCGTGGTAAGGGTGCGGAAGGCGTTGATTTTCCGCACCCCGATGGGCAGGGCGGTGTTCAGGCCATCGAGCTGCTGGAACTTGAGCACCGCAAGCTGGCACATATGCTTTCTCGCCACAGAAAGCACCGCCTCGGTATCGCTGTCAAGTTGCTCCTTGGTGTCGGCGGTGATGGCCAGGGTCATCACCGCGAACATCATCCGCTGGTCGCGGGTGGTGAGGTCGTCCAAAAACTCCTTGCTTTCCTTGCGCTGCAATTCCATATCGTAGGGAACCACAGCAGAGAAGTTGTTGTTGGCGTTCTGCCGGCGCTGCCAGTTGGTGATGTTGGTTTCTACGCCCAGCAGGCGGTTTTCTACCTCCCGCACGGCTTCATCCGTAGGCACCGGCACAATGTCGATGGAGAACATCAGATTGCGGCCCATATCGGTAAGCTCCGTCACCATGTTATCCTTAATATAGGAAGCATAGTCTTTGAGGAACAGCACCCGGCAGAACTTGCCGCCCAGCTTCAGATAGTCGCTGTTTTTCTCGATCCCGTCCGGGCAGATATAGTCCTTGAAGCTGTGGCCCCGCTTCATCATCTCGCGGGCATTGAACACAAACTCGGATTCTTCGCCCTGGCGGTAGAAGTCGTGTAGGATACGCAGGCGCTCGGTGGCGTCCAGCTCCACGCACTTGGAACCCAGGGCCGCAAAGTGGGAAATCAGGTCGGCTCCCACGCGGGCAAAGTAGGCGCGGGCCTCCTCAACGTCCTTCTTCACCACGGAGATGGTGATATATTTTTCCTGCATAATGCCGTTGGCCCCGGTGGCCTTATCCAGCAGCATTTGGTTATACTCCCCACGGTACTCGTCCCGGAAATCCCCCTGTATGGGCATGAGGATGGACGTTTCAAAGTTTGCCTTGTTCAAGCGGCGGTTGTTGATGGTGATTTTTGTCACCGCGCCGGAGTCCAGGGAATTGAGCAGCTCCGAGTAGGTGAGGAACATGGATTCCTTGTCCTCCCGGCTGGCTACCAGGTAGTTGATGTCCGAAAAGCGGTAGGTTTTGGAGAAGCGGTTGCCGGTCAAAAAAATGCCGTCCGGCCAGATACGGCGGACGGGGATCACATCCTGCACCTTCCGTGGGACGGTGTATCGCTCCTTTTCCTGCTTGGACATGGTTTTGATGGTCTTAATCATGCTTGGCCTCCTTCCGTTTGTGAAAATGCTTCGGTTCTTTGGGCTGCCGTTTGACGGGACGCCCGGTTTGCAGCCCTTCAATGGTATCTTTCAGCGCCGCGTAGTAGTAATTGCTGTCCTCAAACTTAAACTCCTTCGGCTCCAGCATTTCCGAGCGCAGCCACGCCCAGATGAATTGCTCCGCCGTCATGCCGTGGTAGGTGACAAAGCCCAGCATGGCAAAGGGGGCCGCCCCCAAAATGCACATCCAGGACAGGGTTTCCACCCCAAAATAGGGGCGCAGTATAAAGTAAAGGCCCACGGCCACGCCGCAGGCGAGAACAGAAAAAATGAACTGCCGCATGGACAGTCCAAAAAACATACTCTCCGTGTAATTACGGATTTCCCGGTTGATCTTGACTTCCAAAATATCACCTCACAATCACTTCGCCGGTTTCCAGGTAAACAATGCTGCTCTTGGGGATATAGGCAAAGCCCAGCAGCCGGTCGCCCACGGTAAAAATCTCGTCCGGGGCTGCTTTGGAGAAGTGACCCACAATCCCTTTTTCTGCGGGCAGGTCGTAATCCTCCGCCATCGGGATGGCGGTTCCGTCAATCAAGTGCAGCACATAGGTTTGATAACGCATTTGTTTTCCTCCTTTTTTACAGGCCCATCATCTCGCGTACCACGCGGTCGGCCATTTTCACCGCGCCCACGAGGACGAGCATATTAAAGACCAGTTCCCCGATATAGCTCCATACCTGCGTGACTGCCGCCGCGTTGGGGTCAATGGCAGGCGGGGACGCCGCAAATAGGGAAAAGATAATGCAGGCCAACACGATGATGGCACCTTCCAAACACACGGCGGCATAGCTCTTGATAAAGCTCTTGCCTACGTTCTGCGTCGGCTCCCCCGCAAAAGTGGAGAGGGGAACCGGTGCGATGGCCGTATAAAGATATAATTTGAAAAAACGCCCGTAGACGGTCATTATCATAATGAAGCTGAGAACCGTGATAAACAGCCCGCCGATGAGCGTGACCGCCCAGAGGGGGATGCTCTCGAAAAAGCCGCAGCTTTCCACCGCCGTGACGATCTCCTGGGGGAGAACCGTCTGCTGCGCGGTTCCAAAGCCCGCCGCGTTCATAATGGTGGAAACAAGGCCCTGGACGATATTAAAGAGGGCCATCATCAGCTCCAGCCCATAGGTCACGACGCCTTTGGCAATGGCAAACCGGATAAACAGCTTCAGCGCGTGCTCCGGTTTTTTGACTTCCGCAAAACTGCCGCAGGTGCGCATGACGCCCACCACAAAGAACAGCACCAACAGGGCAAGGCCGATGGCCCTTACTGCGTCATGGATGTTGACAATAACGCCCCAAATCGTGCCGCCTTTGAACTGCTCCGGGCTTTGGGTGATGAGCTGCCAGATCTCAGACAGGTACTTGTTCCAGGTATCGAGGGCATTTTGTAAGTTCTGGACTACCCAGTTATCGGACATTCCGCTACCTCCTTTCCAGCAGCGGTAAGGGACGGGCCGCAGCGGCCCGCCCCCGCACTGCCGTATTTTCGCTTATCGTCCGCCGCGCTCCTGCGGCTGGCGGACAATGCCGTAAACATCATCCACAAAATACCGTCCGACAAAGGGGTTGAAGATCGCGTGGCATTTTACGCCGCCCACCTCGGCCAGGTAGTCGTTGTCCCCCAGGCGTTTGAGGATGGTTGCCTCACCCAGCACGTTCTTTTCCCCCTGCTTCAAAGAGTGGATATAGCACTCGCATTTCAGATTCATAGCGATACTCCTTTCCGCTGGAAAATCAGCCCGTAATGAGCGTGAGGATTTCCTTGGCAAACGTAATCACGACGCCGCCAGCTAAAGTGAGGAAGCCGTTGGCCCGCTGGCTGGGGTCGTGGCTTTTCAGGGAAAGGCCGATCTGTACCACGCCAAAGCCCAGCAGGATCATACCAATGGCCCGGATCAGGCCGAAAATGAAATCGCTGAGGTTGTTGATAACCGTGAGCGGGTCGCTGGCGGCAAAGGCTGTGGTAGTGCAGCAGCACAGCATGAGCACCAGGGCCGTGTAAACGGCAAAGGCGCTTTTGCCCTTTCTGCCCATGGGCAGGTTGCGGGTTTCCTTGTTCTTCTTGTTAAACAGTTTCATTTTGCTTTTCCTCCTTGAATTGAAAGATTTTCTCCATGTCCTCATCGGACAGAAGTTCACAAAGGGTTTCCGGCTCCTGGATATTGGCAAGGTCGCCGGGGGTAAGGCGGCCAATAGCCATATCCGCCACGGCGTTTTCGGTGCCGCCGTGGGAATAGACGGGCGCGCCGCCATCGGTGGTGTACTTCACATTCGGGTGCTTTAGCAGGTCGTACTTCTCATCCATCAGCGGCGGCTCCCCACGGATAAAAAGCAGCGCCAGGTTGTTGTCCAACATACGCACCTCATCCGGGGTCAAAAGCTCGCGGCCCGTGATCTGGTTGTTGGTGGAGTAGCTGCCGGAGTGCCCGGTGCTCTTGCCGTAGGTGTCCAGCCAGAGGGTGCTTTTGCCCAGGTAGTTCTCGGAGATCAGCTTGTGGGTGCTGGTTTCGTTGCCGCCCAGGTACAAAAACTCGTCGCAGTTGCCCATGATGGATTCCCATTGTTTTTCATACAACGCCTTGAGCTGGGCGATGTTCTGGATGATGATGGACACCGAAATGTTCCGGCTCCGCATGGTGGCCAGTAGCTTGTCGAAGTCGTCCGGCAAGCTGACGTTGGCAAACTCGTCCATGAGGAAATGCACCGGCACTGGCAGGCTGCCGCCATGCACCCGGTCGGCGCTGTAAAACAGCTCCTGGAAGGTGCTGGCGTAGAGCAGGCTGACTAAAAAATTGAAGCTGCTGTCATTGTCGGGAATCAGCGCGAACAGCGCCACCTTCTTTTCGCCGAGGGACGCCAAATCCAGTTCGTCCGTGGCGGTAAGCGCGGCCACGCTGGACAGGTTAAACTTCTCCAACCGTGCGGCAAGGGTGATCTGGATGGATTTTAAGGTCTTGGCGCTGCCGGAACGGTAATCCTTGTAATACTTCACCGCGATGTGGTCGGGGGAGCGCATTTCCAGGCGCTCAAACAGTTCGTCCAGCGGCGATTGGTAGCTGTCGTCGTCCTCCCGCACCTCACCGGCCCGGAGCATTTCCATTATCATCGCGAAGTTTTTTTCATCCTCCGGCGCTTCATAATGGAGATAGAAAACCAGCGCCATGAGGAGCATACTGGCCGCCGTGTCCCAAAAGGGGTCGTTTGACTGGCTCCCTTTTGGGGTCGTGGATTTGAACAGGTTTGTGACCATCTTCTGCACGTCGTTGTCGTTCTTCAGATAGGCGAAGGGATTGTAACAATGGCTTTTCTCCATGTTCAGAAGGTCTACCACCTTGATCTCGTAGCCCATCCGTTCCAGCAGGCCCCCGCAGTCGCGCAGCAGTTCGCCTTTACAGTCCAGCACAAAGTAAGAGACATGGGACGCCTGGAGCAGGTTGGGCTTTGCATAGAACCTGCTTTTTCCTGCTCCGCTGCCGCCGCATACCAGGGAATTGAGCGTCCTGCGGTGCTTTTTCCCGTCCAGCCCCATACGGACGTGCTGGGTAAAAATGCGGTTTTGAAACGGGTCTTTATCCCGGTATTTCTTATTCACGGCCCGCGGATCGCCCCATTTGGCGGAGCCGTGTTCTTCACCCCGTCTGTAGTTGCGCCGGGAAGAAAGATAAATGCCTATGCCCAGCCCATAGGCGGCAATAAAAATGAGGACAGTTTTTACACTGTCCTCGCACCACACGATTTGGAATGGATGGTTCATTGCCGCAGGCAGGGCGTTTACAATTTCCGAAAGGCCCCCGGAAAGCGACGGCGCAATCAAAAGGGCAAACCAGACTACCGGAACCAGCCCCAGGGCATAGAGCCAGGGGCCGCCCGTCTTGTTATCGGGCTTCATCCCGGCGCTTCGCTTTCCTGTCTTTTTGGGATGGGGCGTCAATGGTTTTTAAGAGCACATCTTCCACCGGGCCAGGGTCGCGCTGTTCCTCCAGCAGATCGTTGCGCAGCTCGTTGAGGGCGCGGATCATAATCCCGTGCTCGTAGCTGTCCAGGGTGAGGACAACCTTGTCCTGTCGTTCCATTTTTCAAAACCTCCTTTACCGTTCCTGTTCCTTCTGCCTGCTGGTGCGGGCAAGGCCCATGGCCCTTGCCATGCGCCCGTTCATCTCCTTGAAGGTATCGCGCATATCGGTGAGGGCTGCCGGAACCTCCTCCCTGGGGTCTTGTCCCTGGAGCACGCCGTCCAGCCTGGAGATGTCGTATCCCTTTACATCCACGCCATACCGCTGGCAGAGCATATAGCTGACGGCGTAGGCTTTGTAGCCCTCCGCCTCGCGGGAATAGCCCTCATGGCTTTGGGCAAGCTGTACGTTGGCCGCCTCCAGGGAGACGCAGCGGAAAATGTCCGGCGCGTCCATGCCCTTTTTTACCAGGATGGCGTTTTGCTCCGGGTCATACACAGCCCCGCGCCCCTGGGGCAGTTCCTCCACCGCCCGGATGGGTACGGGGGAACTGGCAATCAGCCCTTTTAAGAGCAGGCGGTCGTCGTAGCTCACCTGGGGCTGGGCTTCATCCCGCGCCGTGGTCTGGGAAATATCATAGACCTCCTTGGCGTAAAAGTTCTGGCCCACGCTGCCATCCTCGCGCCGATACGCCTTGCCCGGCTCCAGTATGATGATGGGCAGGCGCTTTTCTTCTTCCAGCACAGTAACCCCCATGTCTTTCCATCCCTTTTCGTCATGGATACGCTCTGCATGGGGGCACTTCGCTTCAATCAGTAGCGCATTGCGGGCAGAGTGGAAAGGGAACCGGCTCTGGACATCCAGATATGCCTCCATACTGCCCGTACCCTCGGAGAACTCTCCGAAAATCTTATCCAGGGTGGCGTAGGCTTCTTTCCGATGCTTTTCCTCTTTTACCTGCCACCATTGGCGCTTGGGGCGCTCTTTTTGGCTTTTCTGCTTCTGCGGCGCGGCCTCAGCCTGGGGCCGCTGTTCAAACAGATCGTCAAAGTTATTCATGACCGATTACCTCTCTTTCGATTTTGGTTTCTTTCTGGGCTTGGGCGGCTGGTGCCGCGTGGTTTTCTGGGCCGCCTTTTTCCGGGGCGCAGCCGGTTCTTCGTGATGAGGGGCCTCCGCCTCTTTCTTCCGCTGGGCCTGGATTTCCCGAAGCTCCTGCCGCACGGACGGCTTTTCCGGCCCATCAGAAGTACCCCTTGCGGAGCTGCTGCTGTTCTCTAAGGTAGGCGCGGACGGATGGGATTTTTCCGCCGCTGGGGCAAAAGGGGCGTTCTTCTCCGCTGCCGGGTTCTCCGGCTGGGCTTTTTCTTTCTGGGTGGGCTTTTCCATCAGCTCGTCGATCAGCTTATCGTCCTCGCTCTTTTCCGGCGCGGCCTTCTCCGGGGCTGCCGGTTCGCCGCCGCGCTCCTCGCGGGATTTCTCAATATCCTCCTTGATCGAAGCCGTATCCACCACCGTGAGCTTGAACTTCTCCACGATCCGGTTGGCCCGTGCGGCGTCGTCCTGGAATACCAGGATGTCGATGGTGTCATCCTCTTTCCGCACCGGGATAGGGGCGTAGAGAATCCCGTATCCCTTGGCCTGCCTGGCAAACTCCGGGCAGTCCTCTTTTTTAATGGTATAGACCTTCAAAGGGCGCTTTTCCCGCAGCATGGTTTCAATGCGGGCTTTGCCCTTGGTCTTTTTCTGGTCTTTCAAAACCGTGTAAAGGGCGGCGGCCAGATTTTTCGCGGCTGCGCCGGTGATCTTGAGGGCGACTTCCGCGCCCTCCAGGCTCATGCGTACCACTTGTTCCGCCGCGTCGCCTGAGTTATACATCAAAAATCATCTCCTTTCGGTTGGGCGGCCCGCCCGTTCCGGCTCCAGACGGCCTTTTTCCGTTTTCCCGGCCTGCTGTTCTTCGCGGGCGGCCCGTATCTTATCCTTGATAGAAACGGAACGCAGGGCAATATCCCCGCACAGCTTCACCTCCCGGCGCAGCTCCTTGATCTGTGCCGTAAGGGCGGCAATCTCCGTTCGGATCTGCTCCTGCCTGCCGGGTTCGTCCAGCACCGCCCTGGTGCGCTGTTTCCGGTACAGGCTTTTCCGCTGTTCCATTATGCTGGAAAGCCGAGATTCCACATCGGCTTGATAGGCATTGAGCTGCTCCAGGGTGTCAATGCGGTGGCGGGAAAGCAGCCGCGCCTCATCGGTAAGTTCCTCTGCCCGGATTAAATCCTCCCGCAGCGCGTGGGGCACATGGCCCGTCTGGCGGTTCTGCTTTTTGGGGAACACCCCCAGCAGATAGCAGTAGTGGAAGTAGAGGGCGCGGAACCCCGTCGCCTTTTTGGCCTGTTTCAAATCCCCGTGGAGCCTGCACTGTTTCGGCTCCGGCTTTTGTTCCCGCTGGGGGCGGCTCTGGGCCAGAATCCGCCTGCGGATGTTCTCCAGGGAATAGGCCTCGCCAAAGTTGCGCGCAAGTTTCCTACCGTGGGGCCGGTCGTAGGGGCGCACCGTAATGTCCTTGCCCACCTTGACTTCATAGCCCATCTGCCGCAGATGATAAAAAAACTGCCGTTCCGTCATTGACTGGCGGATGGCAGCGTCCACATCGGCTTTGATGAGGGAAAGGTAGGTGGGGCGGCCTTCCTGCTCGGCCCGCCATTCCCCGTAGTGCTTGGATTTGCCGCGCTGGGGGTTTTCAATGACGGACAGGCCGTATTCCCGGCACAACCGGTCGGATTCCCGCTGCATGGCAAAGTAGTCCTTTTCGCTGCGGTAATACTTGATCCCGTCAACGAAAGACACGGTATTGACCACAAAGTGGTTGTGCAGGTGATGGGCCTTGTCTAAATGGGTAGTAACCAGCACCTGGTATTTTTCACCCCACAGCTTTTTTGCCAGGGCAAGGCCGATCTCATGGGCCAGCTCCGGCGTAGCCTCGCCGGGGGCAAAGGATTGATAGCCGTGGTAAGCTACCGTGCCTTCCTCCTTGCCAAACCGCTTTTTCACGGCGATCATCTCGTCGCGGGCGGTGGTGGGGCTGCAATTCACCCCGGAGACAAACCGCTGCATGACCGGCGCGCCTTCTTCACCGGGCGCAATCCGGCCCGTTTTTTCCTGCCGGACGGCATACTCGATCACGTCCGAAAGGCTCTGGGCCTCCTGGCCGTCCATGCCCTGCTTTTCAAAGACGGCGGGGTTTTCCGTTTTATCCGGGTTTTCCACATAGATGAGCACTTTCCCCAGCCAGCCGTTTACCCGCCAGATGGATGTGGTAGCCACGTCACACCGCGCTCCGCTTGCCGCTTTTGCCGCAAGCGTCAAAAGGCTCACCGCTTCGCGGGTGCTCCTTCTCCCCACGAAGCAGGCTTCGCGGGGACCCCTTCGTGTCCATAGCGCGGGGAAGGATCACCGCTTTGGTGATGTCCCGGACAAGCTGGTCAAACTTCCGCATTTCCTCATCGTAGCGGCGCTCATCAATGACGCCCAGCACATGGGCTTTCTGGGCGATCTGGTTGAGGTTGCCGCCGATCCGGTGAAGCTCCCGCATAAAGTCGTAGTAGGCGGGCGGCGGCGCGTCCTGGGGGACGACGCCGTTAATAAGATGGCGCAGGTAAACCTCCTGGGAAAGCCCGCTTTTGCGAACCGCTTTCATAAAGCCCTGGTATTCTTTGTTGTCGAGCCGCACCTGTACGCGGCAGTTTCTTTTCCTCATTCCTTGTCCTCCTCATGGCGGCGGTTGATTTGAAGCAGGCACATGACCAGTACGCCGCACACGCCGCCCAGCAGAAATCCAATGGCAAAAAACAATCCTTCCATAGAAAACCTCCATTCTTTCAAAGGGGTATTAGGGGGCGCTCCCCCTAACAAGCGGTGTTTGGGCGACCAAACACGATGCTTGCTGGTACATACACGTTCCATTCCCCTGCGGGGAATTGCAGACGTCCGAAAAAACAATTCATCGTCCATCCCGGTCGCGGATTCGGCCCCTGGGATAAAACTCCACGTCCTTAAAGCTCTCCGCGTCCAGGATATATTCGCCGTTTTTCCAGTTGTCGGCCACTTTCTGGCGGGCCTCCTCGCGGCTTTCCGCCTCCACCGTGACCGTCATTTCCAGCGTCTCACGGATAGTAATGTCGTACTCTTTCATCGTTCCAGCTCCTTTCCTTTTGCGCTGCGGATGGGAATCCCCAGCCGGTGGCAGAGAAAATCATTGACGTCTTTCCCCTGGGGCGGCGGGCGGTTTTTCACCTCGTACCCTTCGGGAATAGCCGCCAGGATGGCCTTGGCCGCCAGCCTGCCGGGGCCGTCGTTGTCCAGATGGAGATAGAGGGTCTTTACATGGGAGTGATCCTCCAAAAACCGGGTGAGGGCTGCGGGCAGCTTGCTTTCCTCGATTTTTTTCTTCGGCTGGTAAATCCCGGCCAGGGATAACAGGTTGTGCCGCCGCCAGTCAATCCCGTCCAGCTTGCACAGGGTGGCGTAGGACATCACATCAATGGCACACTCGCACAGATGGACAGCCGGGTTTTCCACGCAGGCGGGCAGGGCAAAGGAATAGTGCTTGTCGCTGCCGCTTACATCCCCGTGGAACCGGGCTTCGCCAATCCCCCGCAGGCAGCCGAACCGTGCTTTCCCGGCTTTGTCAAAGCCCACAAAAACCACGTTGCCGTGGCCCTTGTTCCAGCTCTCATAAACCCGCCCGGTCTTAACGCAGTAGTCCAAAATCTCCTGGTCTATGCCCCGGCTTGCAAGATATTGGAGCATGGCCCGGTTATCCGGGGCGGGCGGCGGCAAAAGCAGGTGCTTGGGCTTTTCCTCCTTTGTGGCGGGCGCACGGGACAGCGGCGGGATGGCCGCCCTGCCGATGACAGCCTCCATGGCCTCCATAAAAGAGCAGCCTTTGACTTTGATGAGGTAGTCCAGCGCGCTGTATCCGCCGATCCCACGGGAAAACCAGCACCATTTGCCGTTGGAAATCCGCAGGCTGTCATGTTCCCTGGTACAGTAGACATTGCCGGAAACGTGGACAAGCTCCTGCGGCTCGCAGGTTTGCAGGTAGGTGAATAAATCCACCTGGCGCGCTTTTTCAATCTCCTCCTGGTTATAAAAAGGCATAAAAAAATACAGCCCCCTTTCCATAGCCGCAGATTTACCGCCCGCATGGGGCGGCTGGCTATGTAAAAGGGGGCGATATTCTTTTCAGATATGTAGAAGGCCGGCTGGATTGCTCCAGCCGGCACAGGTGGTCAACGCTCCAGCCCCACCACCTTCCTTTCCGGCATTTCTTCCCCTTCGTCGGGGCCGTCGTCCATCAGCGTTTTGTCTTTCTCATCCATGTTGAGCAGGATGTTCAGTTCTTTGAGCCGTTTGGTTTTCTCCGCCAGCTCCGCCTCGCGGGCAAAGGGCGTTTGCAGCTCGGCACGGGCGTTTTCAAGCTGGCCCCTGGTTTCCTCCAGACGGTTTTGCTCGGCCTCCAGGCTGCCTGCAAGGTTTTCCAGGGCGTTGTCCAGGCGGGTGATATTGCCGAACACATCCGCCCCCAGCGTCACCGTGTGGGAAAGAGTGCCTTTGAGGGTGATCCGGTACTCATTGCTCCTGCCGTCGTAGGCCAGCACCATGGAAAAGCCCCGGTACTGCCCCAAAAGAACAGCGTCGGAGCCGGTCATACGGGTGCAGACGTCGATGATGGCCTTGCCCGCGTCCTCCTTTTCAGCGTAGTGCCTGCCGTCCACCTCCATGCCGCAGAAGCCCTCCTGGGCCTTGGGGTGGGCCGCCGCCAGCGCCACGTCCTGCCCGTAGCCCTCGATTAACTCCGTGAGCCGGGTGATTTCCTCCGGGTACTTGCGGTACACCAGTTCCTCCAGGGCATATACTTGGTTCAAGTGGCTGGCTTTCAGCATATTCAGCCGCGCCACCTCCATATCCAGGTTGCACTTTTCAATGATAAGCGGGTTGCCGGTGGCCAGCGCCTTGATCTCCGAATAGCTGAGGGCGGTTTCATCCACATCATCCGCCACACGGACGGGAGCCTTGCTGGTCATGATCTGAGCGATAAACTTCTGCTTGTTCTCCACAAGCTGGTAGAGGTAAGCGTCAAAAGTGCCTTCCGTTACATACCGATAGATTTCCACCTCCTCGTTTTCGTTGCCCTGGCGGACAATACGGCCCAGCCGCTGCTGAAGGTCGGAAGGCCGCCAGGGGCAGTCCAGGTCATGCAGGGCAATGAGCTTATCCTGGACGTTGGTGCCCGCGCCCATTTTGGCCGTGGAACCCAGCAGCACCCGCACCTGCCCGGAGCGCACTTTGGAAAACAGCTCCTTCTTTTTAGCCTCGCTGTCCGCTGTGTGGATAAATGCGATTTCTTCCTCCGGGATACCGGCGTCCATCAGTTTCTTTTTCAAATCATCGTAAACGCTGAAAGAACCGTCAGTGGTTGGCGTGGACAGGTCGCAGAATACAAGCTGGGCAGAGCGTTTTTCTTTGGTCTGTTCCCAGATGCGGAACACATTCCGGGCGCAGACAGCTACTTTGCCGTCCGGGTCGTCCGGGGCCAGAGGCTGGATGAGCCGCATATCCAGTGCCAGTTTCCGCCCGTCGTTGGTAATGCGCAGCATATTGTCCACATGGGGGTCAACCCCTCCGGCGTGGATCTTCTCGGCCCGTTCCGCCAGCCCCTTTATCATCTCTTTCTGAATCTCGGACGGTTTAATGACTTCCGTGTGGAAGTTGGCCTTTGGTACGGGGAGTCCCAGCATATCCGCCGTCTGGATGTCCGCCGCCCCTTTGAAAGCGGCCATCAGTTCCGGCAGGTTATAAAACTTGGCGAACCGGGTTTTGGCCCGGTAGCCGGTGCCCTCCGGCGATAACTCGATGGCGGTGACAGTCTCCCCAAAGTTACTCGCCCAGTCATCAAAATGGACAAGGCCCATCTCCTGTAACATCCGGTACTGCAAATACCGCTGGATGGTATAAAGCTCCACCATGGAGTTGGAAATGGGAGTGCCGGTGGCAAAGATCACGCCGCGCCCGCCCGTCAATTCATCCAGGTACTGGGTTTTCATAAACAGGTCGCTGGATTTCTGGGCTTCCGTCTGGGCAATGCCGCCCACATTCCTCATTTTTGTCGCCAGAAACAAGTTCTTAAAATAATGGCTCTCATCAATAAAGAGCCGGTCAACGCCGAGCTGCTCAAAAGTGACCGTATCGTCCTTGCGGCTCTGGTCGTTGAGCTTGGCAAGCCTTGCCTCCAGCGATTTCCGGGTGCGCTCCATCTGCTTGACCGTATAGCGTTCCGCTTTCTGCGCCCTGGCCTGCTCGATTCCAGCCAGGATTTCCTCGATCTGGCGTTCCAAAATGGCCTGCTGGCGCTCCACACTGATAGGGATTTTCTCGAACTGCGAATGGCCGATAATGATGGCGTCGTAGTCTCCGGTGGCAATGCGGCTGCAAAACTTCTTCCGGTTCTGGGTTTCAAAGTCTTTCTTTGTCGCTACCAGGATGTTGGCAGAAGGATAGAGCTGGAGCCATTCCGCCGCCCATTGCTCGGTGATATGGTTGGGCACCACAATCAGCGACTTGGTGCAAAGCCCCAGGCGCTTCATCTCCATGGCGGCGGCCACCATCTCGTAGGTCTTGCCCGCCCCCACCTCGTGGGCCAGCAGGGTATTTCCGCCGTACAGGATGTGTGCGATGGCGTTCACCTGGTGGGGCCGCAGGGTGATCTCCGGGTTCATCCCCTCGAACCGGATATGCCGCCCGTCATACTCGCGGGGGCGGACGCCGTTGAAGGTTTCATTGTAAATACGGCACAGCAGCTCCCGGCGGTCAATGTCTTTCCATACCCACTCGGCAAACTTCTGCTTAATCAGTTCCTGCCTGTCCTGGGCGATGGCGGTTTCCTTCTTGTTGAGGATGGGCTTTTTCTTGCCGTTCTCGTCCTCAATATAATCGAACACCCGTACATCCCGCTGATTTAAGATGTGTTCCAGGATGTGGTAGGCGCTCATCCGCTTGGTTCCGTAGGTGGTATTGGCCTTGACGTTGGCCCGGTCAAAGTTTTTCTCCGTAATACTCCATTGGCCGGTAACTTCGGAGCGCAGGATTCTAATGCGGCTCCTGGCCTGCCCGTAAGGGGTAAGCAGCTCCACCATGAATTGCTGGTACACGTCGACGGGCACCCAGTTTGCGCCAATGCGCACGCCGATCTCCCCAGCGCCTAAATCCTGTGGCTGGACGGCCTCCAGGGCCTCCACATTTCTGCGGGCGGTTTCCTTTTGCCCGGCTGGGGCCGCCTCCAGGAAGGCTTTTGCCATCCGCAGCTTCTGGCGCACTTTCCCGGAAAGGTACTCGTCCGCCGTGACAAAGGGATAGCGGCCCAGATCCGCCAGGGAAGGCAGGATGTCCTCCGGGTTCTCCGCGCAGCGAATATCCCGGTAGATCACCCCGGCAAGCTCCCGTTCCAATTCCTCCGGGGATTTCCCCGACAGCTCCGCCATATAGTCCATGTCCACGCGGGCTTTTTCTGAAATGGACACCGCCAGCGCCTCGCTGGCCGTATCCACGCTGGTGACAGCCACATGGGGCCGGATGGTGCGCCGGGTGAACATATCGGCTTTTCTTTTTAGGTTGCCCTGCTCATCCAACACCTCCAAAGAGCAGAGCAGGCAGTAGCTGGAGTCCTCCGAAAAGGCCAGCTTGTTGCTCCGGCTGTTGATAAGGCCGTATTTGGCGATAAAGCTGTCGTAAAGGGCGTTGAGCTTTTGCTGCTCGGCTGCAATCTCCTCGTCCGGGTAGCCTTCGGTCTGGTACTCAATAAGCCTGCGGGTACATTCCCGCAGCTCGATCATGCCACGGATACGGTTTTCCGCCGTGACGGAGACTTCCACCGGGTGCATGAGGCTGTTTTCCCGGTAGTACACCTGGCCGTCCGCAATCGTATAACTAAAGTTCTTTACATTGGGGTCGGCGGGGATGGATTTATCTTCCTCCTCGTCCAGCTCCTCCAGCTCGTAGGGCTTGATTTCCGCCTGCAAAAACTGGACGGCATTGGCAAGCTGCTCTGACAAATCTTCGCCCTCGCGGGCTTTGCAGGCGCTGTCCGGCCCGAACCGGGTGGATTCCATCTCCATGTCGCCCAGAATCATCTCCGGGTGCTGCACGAAATAGCGGTTCATGCGGATTCCGTTTTCATCCGTGTCCAAATGCACCCAATCCGGTTCCAGATCGGTGATGTGGTCGCGCTTTTGCAGGAAAATGACGTCGCTGGTCACTTCCGTTCCGGCGTTCCGCTTGAAGGTGTTGTCCGGCAGGCGGATGGCCCCGATGAGGTCGGCGCGCTGGGCAAGATACCTGCGGACGGCGGAGTTTTCCTTATCCATGGTGCCTTTTGAAGTGACAAAGGCAATCACGCCTCCGGGCCGCACTTTGTCCAGCGTCTTTCCAAAAAAATAGTCGTGGATGAGCCAATGGTGCTTGTCGTATCGCCTATCCAGAACCTTGAAATCCCCAAAGGGGACGTTGCCCACGGCTACATCAAAAAAGCTGTCGGGCATTTGCACGGTTTCAAAGCCGTTTACGGAAATGCTGGCGTTCTGGTAAAGCTGGCCCGCAATCCGCCCGGAAATGGAATCCAGCTCCACACCGTAGGCTTTGCTGCCCGCCATATCCGCAGGGAGCAGGCCCAGGAAATTGCCGGTGCCGCAGGACGGTTCCAGGATGTTGCCCTGGGTAAAGCCCATCTGGGACAGGGCCTTGTAGATTCCCCGGATGACCACGGGCGGCGTGTAAAAGGCGGTGAGGGTGCTGGCCCTGGCCGCCGCGTATTCCTCCGAATCCAGCAGAGATTTCAGCTCCTCATAATGGGGGCTGGTTTGTTCAAAGCAGTTTGCAAGGCCGCCCCAGCCCACATAGCGGGACAGGATTTCCTGTTCTTCGGGCGTGGCCAGCCGTTCCTCAGCTTCGATCTGCTTCAAGGTGCGGATGGCGGCAGCATTGGCCGCGTATTTCTCGCTGGGGGTGCCGTGGCCCAGGGCGTCATCGGTGATATGGAAATCATGGCGCTGATCCCTGAGGATTTCCGGGTGCAGGGTTGTGAAAGTAATGCGCTCACGCCGGGGGCGTTTGGGCGGCAGCATGGCCGGTTCTTCTTTTTGGGGCTGTGCCTGTTCCTGCTCCTGGCTGGTTTGCAGTTCCTCTGCGGCAAGCGCCGCCTGCTCGATGGCCCGTTCATCGGGGAAGTCCCCGTAAACCCGCAGCCATCTGTTCTCCTGAAGGTCATAGATACCCGCGCCGTCATAGGCAAAGCCGTCCTCGCCCTCCATCGTTCCGGCCACATATTGTTGCGCCGCCTGTTCCGCCTCTGCCAGCGTTTGGTAATCCAGCCGTTCGTCAAATCCATTTTCAAAGTGGTGGTACACCGCAACTTCGTAGGGCGGCTCCATGCGCTGGGCGTAGCGGTCGATGTCCTCCGGGTTAAGCCATTCCGGTTTTTCCGGCAGGGCGGCATAGAGTTCCCGCATTTTGGCGATCTGTTCCCGCACGTTCCCGGCCCACAAATGCTTTTCCGCACGTCCGCCAGCGCCCAGGAAGTAGTCGCAGTCGGCTTTGAGGCGGCCCAGCAGGCGGTATTCGTCCCCATGGCCGGATGGCATGGCTTCCGCAGCCGGTTCTTCTGCTAACAGCTCGCGCTCGATAAATCCGGCTACATCCTGGCTGTTCCCTTTGCCGCCATGGGAACGGTATTCAGAAATGCCGTCCTCGATCAGCTCATCGGACGCCGCGTATCCGGCTTCATCCAGATAGGTTTTGATTTCTTCCCGCAGGGCCTGCTCCGGGGTAAGGGCAGGCGGCAGCGCCTCGATCTGCTCCAGGCAGAGGGCCACATCCACCGCGATTTCTTCCTCCGGGTCGGCATGGTCGAGGAAAGAGCGCAGCAGCTCATAGAGTTCCTCCCGCTGTGCGGGGTCGTGGAGCTGCCGGGCAATATTCTCCACCGCCTGGGCGTCATCCTCGCCGTAGTCCATATGGGAACCATCAAACTCGCCAATAAGGCGCAGCACCTGGGCGGCCAGCGTAGGATAGGGGTCTGGGGCTTCTTCTTTTTGGGGCGGTTCCTGCGCTCTGGGCGGCACGGCGAACACCGGCGCGTCCTGGGTAGCGGAAATGGTCATTTCCGAGGTATCCGCAATCCGTTTAATTTCATCCCGCACCGCTTGGGGCATTTCCTCATCGTATATCGTTACCGTGCGGTCGGGGTCGATGTGGGCTACTGTTTTGTAGTCCCCGTGTTCTTCCTCCAGCCGGTTCCACACCGTCAAGCCATTTCCCATGTGCCCGTAGCCCAGGTCGTAGGCTTTCGCCTGCGACGTGGTGGGGGCTACTGGCTCCTTGTGCTCTGCAAAGAGGGTAAACGTACCCTGCCGGAAGGCGGTGAGGTTTTCAAAGGCTGTTTTCCGCCACTTATACATCCGGTCGCCCTGTGGGGTGGCCTCCCAAATGGGAACCATCATCTGGTAGATTTCCTCTACGCGGGCCGGGGCGTCAAGCTGCGGTTCGATGACCTTCACCGCGTCCCAATAATCGAAGCTAAACGGATAGGGGTGCGGCTGTTCCTGGGGCACGTTCTCAAAGAACGTGCGGATATTCCGGGCAAGCTGGTGCTTCTCATACTGTGGCATGGCGGCACGGTCGTCCTCGGATAAAAACCGCCCCTGGGCGATCATGGCGCTGACGTGCTTTTCCACGGCGCTCCATTTCAGCTCCACCTTGGCGTAGGGGGCGGCGATACTGCCGTGGCTGAAGGAAACGCCTTTACTGAGCTGGTAGGTCACATCGTCGTTTTCACCGGAATAGCCGCTGTACTCGCCGTGGTAGTGCTTTAAGAAATCTTCCCGTTCCTTGCGGTCTGTGTGGTTGCGGTAAAAGGAATACACGGCCAGCCGGTAATCCGTGCTGCGTTTTCCGCCGCGCAGAAGGTTGTCGATCTCGTCTGTGGAGATATACAAACGCCGCTGGGGGTCATACCCCTCGGCGGCGGTAAAATGCAGCGGCTCCCGCTGTAAATCTGCAAGCTGGGCCTGGAGAGCAAGCGGACGGTAAAAGCGGAACCGCAGAATAGCCGGGTTTTCCTGGTAGTCGGCGGCAAAGGCTTCATATTCTGAGAGGATGGCCTGTAAGCCATCTTCCCGGCTCAAAAGCCCAGCGATTTCTTCAGACGCCTCCGGGAACCCGCCTGGTTTATCATAGACGGCCCGCAGCGAGGGGAAAAAACGCTTATCTTCATCTGCAATGTCGCGGAACATCAGCAGCAGCCGGTCGGCCAGCGCATTGACTTCATGGCGATCCACCTGGTCAAGTTCGCTCTGGGACATATACCGGCCCAAATCCAGCAGTTCCCGGATACGGGCCGCCGCCTGTTCCCAGGGGATGAGGGCGGCGCTGGAACGCTGGGCGCTTTCACCCTGGGCAATGCGGATTCCCTCGGCGTTATACCAAAGGGCATACTTTTTGCCGTTCAGATAAAAACCCGCGCCGTTCTCGCCATAGTGTTCCGCCAGAAATCGGGCGTTGTCCGGCTTATCTTTTTTGAAGTAGGCACAGATGATGAGGCGGCTGTGCTTGTGGTTGGAGCCGATACACAGCGCCTCGTCGATCACCTGCTGGGGCAGAGCCGGGTGAGGAAAAACGGATGGCTGCGCTGCGCCCTCCGTCCGGGCTGGCTGCTGAAACGCCGCAAAATCAAAAAGGGACATCTGCTGGCCCTCCTGGGTGGGGAGCCTTGGGATGTCCGTCTGGATAAAGTATTCTTTTTTGTCGATGAGCCGGGCCGTCCATCCGGCCACCAAATCCCACGAAAACACCGATTCCTTTGTGCGGGAAAGGTAAGCGCCTTCCCATATGAGCAGCCCGTCCTCCTGGGGTCTATATCCCAGACGCTGCCCATCTGCGATGATCTCGGTAAACCTGTCCTGGTAAGCGGATTTCAGATATTCCGCCCGTTCCTGCTCATCCGGGTGGACGGAAAAGAAAAGCTCGATCTGCTGCTTTTTGTACTTTAGGTCGTCATCCTTGTTGGCGATGACGGCCATGATCTGCTTTTCATCCAAAAGCGCAGGGAACTGTTCGCCACCTGCGCTTTCTTCCGGTTCATCCTTTAGTTGTAGATCAGTTCCGCCAGCACCGTTTCCTCCGCCGCGTTCTGGATGTTGTTCATCATCTGCACCCATTTCATCTGGTCGCTGGCTTTCAGTTCCTCCGTCACGCCCTGGGCCTTCGCCATCTGCGCTGCGATTTCCTCCATCCGGCGCTGGGCGCTCTGCTGGATCTCCGCCAGATGGCTGGAGAGTTTCCCGCTGGTCAACAGGTTCGTGTAGGTGATCCTGCGGTGCTCCTTGAGAAACCGCCTCCGAAGCAATGCGTATTTCCCATGGGGAACCGGCTCCTCCTGGGGCGGCAGAAGGTTCGGCAGGTTGTAGTCGCCCTGTCTCGTGTATGTGATCTCGGCCATATTCAAAACTCCTTTCCGGCTGTGTGGTTTTCTGTTCAGTTACAGCATACTGGATTTGCGGCTGGGTTTCAAATGTGCGATTTTCTTTTTTCGGCTGTCTTTGCAGGGCAAGGACGGTACGCGAAATCGCAGAAAGGCACATTTGGGAAATGTCCCCGGCAGCCACGCCCAAAGCGTTCAGCGTCTGCGGCGTGTTAAAGTCGGTTACATCCCGGAAATCCTCATCTTCAAAATATTCGGATGGGTCAAGGCCGCAGCGCACCAGCAGCATATACCCAATGCTGTTCTGCACCGCCCTGCGGTACTCTACCTCCAGATTCAGCCCGTCCAGTTCTTCCAGAAAGCTGCCTTCCGTAAGGCTTTTCAGTTCAGAAAGATAGTCGGGCATATTGTCCTCCACGGCGTTCTTTGCCGCAGAGAGCAGGGCTGCGCCCAAATCTTCCTTGTGTTCCAGTTCCCCAAAGCTGTTCTCCAGCGTTTCAACGATGTCCGGCGCGTATTCTTCCCGCACCGTCCAGATAGGGACAGGCCGGGGAAAACGGGCCTCGTGGGTATCGGAAATGTCAAAATAGTATTTCAGCCGGGGTTTGCCAGTATGCTCGCCGTCAAAAACGGCAATGCCGTTTGCGCCCCGGTTTACCCAGCGCCCAAATTGACGGTTCCATCGCTCGATCTCCAGGACGGCGGTGGCGTCCGGGCGCTGGGCGTAAACTAATAGCTGTTCATCAAAAGTCAATCGGTAATTGCGGCAGGCAGAAGCCAGAAACGCCTGCCACTCTGACGGAGCCGTCACTTTGCGCTGCGTTTCCCGGTACAGCTCCGTTAGGGCTTTATACAATATCGCCATCCGGCGCACCTCCTTTTTCTTGTTATCTTTCCAAAGCCGCAGCCCGCCGCTGCCGGGGAATGGAAAACCCGTAAACTTTGGCGATGTCATCGCCCAGCCTGCGGGTCACTCTTGTAATATCGGCGCGGGTTGCAATGCCGCGATATAGTTTTTCTTTCAGCAGTTCAATTTGGGAAGGGCTGGCGCTGTCCTTGTAAACGCGGTAGAGGTAGTGGTTTGTGCCGTCGTGGTGGATGGCGTCGCACCACAGGTCGCCCAGGCGGTCTACATACCATGTGGAGTAGTCTGTATCTCCGTAAAGGCAGTCCCGGATGTTGCCGCTGGGGATTTCCTTATATCCCATGCGCCGCCCATTCCACAGGCCCAGGTCGCCTACAACCAAAATGGGCTGGGAAAGCTGCACATTGAGATTGGCGCGTTCATCATCCAGGTAATCCCCATTGATCTCATACATCAGGGAAATGCGCTCATCTTCGGATAAATCCGGGTAATCCGCCTCCAGATCGTCCCGCCAGTCCTCATAGTCCAGGCCGTAGTCTGTCCAGATAATGTGCCGTTCTTCCTTCATCTCGCCTCACCTCGGTCTTTCTTTTTGGGAAGCTGCGCTTTCTCTGCCAGCGTTTTTTCCCTTGCCTGCCAATACGCGGCGTGAAAGGTTTGCAGGCTGTCATTGATAAGAGCCTCATACGCACCGGGGGCAAAGCGTTCGTTGACAGGGGCCTGGTACATCCCTTTATCCATCAGCTCCCGCAGCGCCACCGGCTCGTCGCAGTCCTCCTCAAAACAAAGATACGCGCCTTCGGTAAATCCGCAGTTCAGTGCTTCTTTTCGGAATACCTTTTCCGCCAGTTCCCGGCGCACCATAATGCCGCCATGTCCTGGAGTGGAAACGGAATAAACGCCGGGGCAGAGCGTTTCGCACTCCTGTACGTTCCCCCATGGGGAATAAGGCGGGGCCTCCGGCGCAAGGGCGTTCTGCCGCTGTTCTTCCAGGCACTGTACTTCTTCCTGCGCCCGCGCCACCAAATCCTTTTGGGCGGAAAACAGGTCGCTGAAATAGTGGCCCCAATAATAATCCGTCCTGCCTGTGCATTTCCAGGTAACGAATTGCTGGGGCGCTGTCAAATGGACGCCCAGCACAAACTCGCTGTCGCCCACATGGCAGGAATCCGTAATGATATATCCCGCGTTCTCTCTGTAATCCATCATCGAACCTCCGTTTCATTCAAAATAAAGTCCTTGACTTCCTTTATGCTGGCAAAATCCCGTTCATCCCCGGTAAGGTAGCGCACCGTGTCCTGCCATTGAGACAGCGGGTAGCTGTTCTCATCCATCCTGCACAGGTCCAAAAGGGCCGCCCGCCGCAGGATAGGCGAAAGATTTAAGTCGGAGATAAAGCAGCCATGCCGGGTCGCCAGTATATCCAGCAGGTGCAGTTCACTCATGGCCGCACCTGCTTTCCCCGGCTTCTTTCAGCAATTCCTCCACCAGTCTGCCGCTGCGGACTTTATTCCGGTCTGCCAGCACCTTGTTCTGGACGCACAGCACCGCCCGGATGTTGGGAACGGTAATGCCGGGGATTTCCACCATCTCCTCCGGAGTGATGGTGAGAAGCTGCACCGGGGAGTAACCAGCCTGGGCAAAGATGCGGAACAGCCGCTGTTCAAATCGTTCTTTCATCATCAACGCTCCTTTCTTTTTGGGTATGTAAAAGGGGCGGCCCCGCATGGCCGCCCCTGGCTGGTTACTTCTTCCGGCTTCTGACTTTCAGGAAAATCAGGCCGCCGATGATGAATACCACCAGCGCAATGGCAATGATCGCTTTCAGTTCCATAAAATCATTCCTCCTTACACAGATTCAAACCGCCGTTATTTTGCGGTATGGTTGTCCTTTTTGCGCTTGCCCACATAGGCCGCAACGCCCAGGGCGGCAGCGCCCATAGCGGATACGCCCATGAGGGCCGCCCACAGCCACGGCTTGCTGTCGTCACCAGTTTTCGGGGTGTCGCGCAGCTCATTGTGCATTTGCGCCACAGTGGTCTTATCCGCCAGAATCGTCACCTTTTTATCCGCAGGCAGCACATAGTTGGCGCTGGCCCCATCCGATACCTCGGACACGGTGTAATCGCCTACGCGCAGGCCCTCGATGAAGATTTCGCCGTTTTTATCCGTTTTGAAGGTCTGGTCGTAGCCGTTGGCCCCGGTCACGCGGAAGGAGAAGCCCTCCACCTTGCCGTCGCTGGACGTTTTTTCAATCCGCAGGGAGCCAGTCTGGGCCATGTTGGTGAAACCAATCCCGGCCTCGTTCTCTACCTCGTAAATCTTGCCGTTCTCGGTGATCTCCACATAATAGGCGTTTTCATCCAGCAGGAAGCCCTCCGGCGCTTTGGTTTCCCTTACGAACACGCCGCCGTAGAGGATGTGGGACATCTCGTAAATGCCAGTGCTGGTTTCCTCCAGCTTGCCCAGCAGCTCATCGCCCTCGTCCAGCTCTTTGTTGCCATTGGTATCACGGTACACCTCGAACTCGGCCCCGGTGAGCTTGTTGTCGGGATAGTCTTTATCCACCTTCGTCAAACGCAGGTCGCCGTAAATGCGCTCGTTGGCAAGGGAGATTTCCACTACCTGCCCATCTTCCTCCACGGTAACGGGGAGCACTTCATCGGAGAGGATAAAGCCTTCCGGGCTTTCCAGCTCTTTCAGCACCCAATTTCCGTAAGGCACACCCGCGAAAGAGAAGCTGCCGTCCTCCGCAGAGGTGGCGGTGGCAAGAGCGTTTTCGGCGGTAAACTCGGTTTCGTCGTTCTGAAAGAGGCCAATGACGGCCCCGCCCAGGCCCGCGCCGTTCTCATCGGTTTTGAGGCCCTTGATTTCGCCGCGGATCAGCTCGTTGGTGACAGCCTCGCCATCATTGGCAGAAATCTCTACCACGGCAATGGAAGGCCCGCCGTACTCAAAGGTGAACGGGAAGGTTTCGCCATTCAGCAGGTAATGGTTGTCGGTGGACAGCTCTTTCAGGTAGAAGCTGCCGAAAGGCAGGTCGGTGCTGCAAACGGCCTGGCCGTTCTCATTCACAGAAACGATCTCCAGAAGCCCGTCTGCCGGGATCACGGAACCGTCTGCTGCGGTGATGTCCTCCTGGGCATAAAGGCCGAAGGTGACAGCGGAGATCTCGCCATTCATGCCAATGCCAAAGGTTTCATCCTGCTCCAGCACCTTGTTCAGCGTCACAAGGGCTTTTTGGCGCTGGTTGTAGAAGCTGGCAGAGGTTTCGGTGACTTCCACCTCCTGGCCTGCGTACACCAGCTCCACGTTGGTGATGTTCTCGCCGGTATCCACCATGCCGTGGGGGAATTGAATTTCTTTCACCTGGAATTTGCCCAGGTAGAGGGGCTGGCTCTGAGCCGTTCCGTCCTCGCCGGTGGTGATGGTGTCCACTACCTCGCCCGCAGAGTAGCGCAGGGTGCCGTCCAGGGTGTAGATGTCCTCCAGGGCAGTAATTTCAAACACCGCGCCGGGCAGGCCCTGCACCTCGTACACCGGCTGGTAAACGCCCTCGCTTTCTGCCACAGAGGAGAACACCTCGCCGGTTTTGCTGACTTTTATGATTCCTTTCTGGGCCATGTTGGGCTTAGTGACTTCGATCACCGTCACGCCGCCTTCCTCGCTGGAATTGTCCTCAGTCACATCAAAGTAAACCGGGGTGCTGTCCAGTACATAGCCGTAGGGGGCCTGGACTTCAACGAGGGAATATCCCGTGCCGTATTCCAGCTTTTCAGGCGTTACCAGATAGCCCTCGGAATTGGTGTAGAACGTATCAATCGTGGTGGGCGTCGGATAGGTGAAGGTCATTTCCACCTTGCTGCCATCCGGGCGGTAAATCTGGAACCCGGCCCCCGCATAGGGAATGGTGACGCCGGTTTCCGCGTCCACCTTGACCACCTTGATGAAGCTCTCAAAATTGGCGTTGTTGATGAGGTAACGGTAGGTCTGGCCGTCCTGGGCGATATACACTTCAAAGTCGTCCATCAGCTCGCGGCCTTCCCAGCCCTTGGTCTGGCGGACGATATAGGTGCCGTAGGGCAGCTTCTTCGACTGTGCAAAGCCATTCTCATCGCAGACGAGAACATCGCGCTCGGATTCCCTGGCGTTTTCATAGCTGCCCGCAGCTTTCAAGAACACCTGGAACTCCGCGCCGGATTCCGGGGTTTCGATCTGGGTTTCCCCGTCATCGGTATGCTTGATGATGGCAATGTCGCCCTTGATGACCTGCTCCGTCACATCGTTGGCGGTATCGTTCAGCTCAATCTCATACAGCTCTGGCTCCGCGCCTACCTCGTGAATGGTGGAATCCAGCAGGTAGCCCTCGCTGGGGCTGATTTCACGGATTGTCCAGTCCGAATCGCAGACGTAATATCCGGTGGTGAACTGGCCATTTTCGTCCGTGGTGAAGCTGTCGATGAGAGTATCTCCCTTATACAGCCCATACACAGCGCCGGCCAGGGAACCGTCGCCCTGGGGCGCGCCCGTTTTCACATCGCTCTTGGTGACGGTGACGCGGAATTTCTTCAGCACGTTGTTCACGCTCTTGTGAGTAACTTCGTTCCACTCGATGGTAGCTGTCTGGGAATCCGGCACCACATAACGGACGGGGGTATCCACCTCCTCCAGTACATAGCCCGTGCCGATGAGCACGTTTTCAAAGCGCGCCACACCGTTTCCGTCTGTCACCGCATACTCATCCACCGGCTGCCCGGAGAGGGACGTGCCGTACAGATGGAAGGTCATGCCCTCCACCAGCCCGTCCTCGCTGGTTTTCGTCACTTCCAGGCTGCCGCGTTTGAGCACGTTGCTAAAAGTCACGGTGGCGGTCTGGCCGCTGACGATGGTCACGCGCTGGCTTTCCTGGGGTTCGTATTTGTCAATAGACTGCTCGGTTACGGTATAAACGCCAGGGTTGAGGTCGGAGATGTCGATCTCGCCCGCCTCATTGGTGGTCTTGGTGGCGCTGTATCCCTCGCCGGTAATGGTGAAACTGATCCCGGCTACCTGTCCGTCCTCGGAAGTCTTAATCAGCTTCATATTGCCGGTTTTCACTTCCAGGTTCAGATAGCCCACCATAGAATCGGAAACGGTTTCCCCGTAGGTGGCAAAATCCTGCTTGCCGCCGCCGATAATCCCATCCGTCCATACCACTACGCCGCTGCGCTGGGCAGAGATTTTTTCCGCTTTTACCGTTACAGAGCCTTTGATGGCCTGGCTGGAAGTGATGGTAAGCTGGTTGCCGTCCACAGAGAAGTTCAGGCCGGTAATATTGCTGGTAAAGGTGTAATCTCCCAGCACGCCGTTGGTATCCGTGAGTGTGAGGGAATACTGCTGGCCGTCCCATTTCAGCTCGTAGGCCCCGGCGTCTGCGGTGCTGCTGAAAAAGCTGGGCAGCATGGTATGGCGTTTTACCGCGCTCTCAATAGCGGAATACTGGCTGAAGATCTCGTTGTAAATTGGATTCTCCGGGCTGATATATTCAGCGATATTGTTCTTGCCCTGGGCGTTGGCGTCCACATGGTTAAACTGGCTGTCGCGCTCGCCCACGACGGTTTCCCAGACAAGAAGCTGGGTGGCGATTGCCCCGGCCATCTTGCTGGCGTCCTCCGGGTCATCGGTCATCCATGAGGTGCTGGCGTTACCCTGCCAGCCATAGGTCATAATCCGCCCGATATATTCCTTGATGGTGTCCGGTGGAATAGTGGGGTTCAGATCGGACGGGTAATCATCCCAGAAATCCTCGCCCCGGCCAGTAAACTGGTCGCCGGAATGAACGCCGACGCCGGGTTCGATACAGTAGATGACTTTCCCGTTAAAGGAATCCTGCGTGTGGATGGTAAAACCGTTATTTTCGCCGGTAGACCATCCGCCCAGGAAATTCATAGCAGAATGTCCCCAGCCTGCCTTGTTGGGGTCGCTGGCACGGGGGAACTCTACCATATACGTCGTCATGGTTTCCCCTGCGGCAAAAGCCGTGGTTCCTGTCCCTACGAACACGCCCAGGCACATGAGCAGGGCCATGAACAGGGACAGAGGCTTTCTCAATGCTTTCATCGTGTTACCTCCTTGAAATGGCCGCAAAAAAAGCACATCGCTCTGGATGTGCTGCTTGCGGCTGGATTCTGTTTACGTTCTAAAAAAGAGAGGCGCGCCAGGCGTTCTCCACCTCATCCGTTCTGTCTGCCAAACCTGTGGATTCTTGAAAGAATCAGCCTCCCCAAATATCTTCTTTTTTAGGCTGTTTAGGTGGTACGAGGGGGGTGAGGTGTGGAGAGGGGGAACAGCGAAAACACCGGTTCCCTGCAAATGGGCGCACTGCTCCCTTGGTAGTGGACTATCTCTCTAAACTGCGCTGGCGCTTGCGGTAGAGTTCCAGCGCCTTAACAATGGTGTCCTCGATCTTCTGCGTGGGCGTCCCCGGCGCAAAAAACCGGCTGATTTTTTCCTTTGGAATTTTGAACTGTTCTTTTTGATTGGGCTTTTCCTCCTTCATAATGGAAACGAGTGCGTCTTTGGCCAGCCGTTCCCCTCCAGTCTTGGCTTCGGACATCTGGCGCATTTTGATGGCCTGGGCGTGGGATGGGGTGCAGTCCATCTCGTCCATGATAGCGAACAAGTCGGCCTGTTCTTCTTTTCGCAGGTAGGACAGCTCCACCGCTGGGCGCATAGCAATCTGGAGCATTTCCTGGTCTTTCAGGACTGAATTATCTACCAGTTCCAGAATTTCCGGGATAAGATGGGTAAGGCGGATATATTTGCGTATCTGCTCATGACTCTCGCCAGACTGTTCCGCAAGTATTTCCCGGCTTTTCTTCCCGGAAAAATGGGGCAACACTGTTGCACCATTTTCTTTTGAAGGCCGTCCGGCCTGCCGTTTCATCGCGTCCAGCTTCATTTTGTAAGCAAACGCCTTCTCCGAGGGCAGAATCTGCTCCCGCTGCAAATTGGAGTCCACCATGATAATTGTGGCTTCATCATCGGTGAGCTGCCGCACAATACAGGGGATTTCCGCAAGCCCCGCCAAATCCGCCGCCTTTTTCCTGCGGTGTCCGGCTACCATTTCATAGCCGCCCTCTGGCTTGGGGCGCACCAGGGCAGGGACCAATACGCCGTACTGCTTCACGCTTTCCGTCATTTCCTGCATGGCTGCGTCCATCCGCACCTTAAACGGGTGATTCGGGAAGTCGCTGATTTCCGAGGGCGAAAGATTGACAACTTTTTCAAGCCGTGCCTCGGCCCGTTCTTCCTCCGTGGAAAACAGGTCATCGACTGAGGGAAGATTGAAGTTTAGACCGCTGCTTTTCGCCATCCGCCAGCACCTCCTTTGAAAAATCCGCGTAAGCCTGGGCCACCTTGCTCCCCTTGTCGTAGGCGTAAATACTCTTGCCTGCGGCGCTGATTTCTGCGGCTTTGATGGCTACGGGAATCTCGGAACGATAAATTTTCAACACGCTCCCGTAACTCTGCCGCAGGGTATCTGCTGTCTGTCTGGCAAGGTTTGTGCGCCCGTCCACCAGAGTGAGCAGCACCCCGTCTACCTTCAGGGCCGGGTTGATCTGCCGCTTCACTTTGCCTATGGTTTTCATAAGCTGGGTCATGCCCTTGGCGGGGAGATAGTGGGCCTGCACCGGGATAATCACGCTGTCCGCCGCAGCCAGGGCGTTAATCGTAATCATACCCAGGGACGGCATACAGTCAATGAGAACCACGTCATAGTGCTTCTTGGCTTCATTGACATAGGTCCGCAAAGTAAACTCCCGGCTCATGGCGTTGACCAGGCTCATTTCCAGCGCGGACAGCTCAATGTTGGCGGGCATAAGGTCTACGCCCTCGCTGTGGTGCATTATGCCCTCATCTGTGGTGAATGGCTCATCCCGGATCACTTTTTCCATAACGGTGGCCAGGGTGGTGGGCAGGCTGTCCTGGTTTTGCCAGCCCAGGCAAGTGGTAAGGTCGCCCTGGGGATCTGCGTCAATGAGCAGAACTTTTTTCCCCAGACGCGCCAGGCCAATGCCCAGGTTCACCGTCGTGGTGGTTTTGCCTGTGCCGCCTTTCTGGTTAGCCAGCGCGATCACGCGGCTATCCCTGGGGCGGCTTCTTTGTTCCGGCATTTTCATGTCCTCCTTTTTCATAGATTTAGCCGCCCGTTGGCAGGACGGACGGCTATGTATGGGGAAATCCGAAAGGTGGGCATGAAAAAAGCCGCTTACTCTTTCTGAAAAGAATAAGCGGCTCATTCGGCAGCGATATGTAATTTTACATCTTCTTTACCGGGGCGCACATCACTTTGAGCAGAAGTTCGTCCAGGCAGCCGGTGTCCCTATTTTCCCGGAGCAGGGCGTTGCGCAGGTGGTTGAGGCTTTGGATAACAATGCTGTTTTCCGTAGGGGTAAGAAATATCTTTAATTTCCGCTTTCTCATTTGGCACTCCTCCTTTGTGCTTCTATTATATATGTAAGGGAACAGTACCGCAAATGTGCGATTTACACTCAGATAGAAGCTGACTGGCAAAGGTATGTATCCACATTTACCCTTAGCTTTTCCAGTGCGGCAAGGATTTTATCGTACTCCTTACGGCGCGGAACGCGGATTTCTCTTTCCCAGCCAGAATAAGACGTTTGGCCTATCCCAATCAACTCAGCCATTTGTATTTGAGTTAAGGAAAGATCCTGCCGTACCTTTTTCAAAAGGGAGGAATACGGGTAATCTACAAAGGCGGTATATTTGTCCAGAAGCCTGTTGCGGTCAATCCCCAGCGCATTTGCAAGTGCTACCGCTGTGCTGTGCTTGATGGGGTGCCGGTCATTTTCATACAGAACCAATGTCGCGGGCACAATGCCCACCTTTTCCGCCAGTTCTCGTGTGGAAAGGCCCTGGAATGTCCGGTGATACTTCAAATATTGGCCTGGTGTGGTGCATTTTTCATCGGTTTTGTAGTCAAAGGTCAAATGAATCATGATTTTGCCCTTAGAATAGAGGTAAATCCCTGTGTGATTGAGATTACTATCGGTAATACTATATGATACTTGCAATTCCACTTTGAATGTGATAAACTATGATTGTCATTCATTTGACAGTCCTCCTTTTGATATTCTGTGGTTGCCAAACCCACTTTTTATTATATCACTGGAGGGCTTTTTACTAAAGTTTTTTATTCCACCGCTTCAAGCGGTGGTTTATTTTTGCTAAAGCTACAATCAGAACCCCCGTCGTGTGACGGGGGTTAATTTTTTAATATTGAATGCTATATATCATGTATTCAATTAATTCGACACAATTAGACAAACTAAATATTTAAAAATCAATTAATTATATTGACTTTGCACAAAAATAGTAGTATAATGTCAATTAATACAACATATTTGGAGAATATGAAATGAAAACATCAGAACTGTTAGCTGCAAAAAGCAGCTTTGAAGACAACACAAAATGGTTGCCTTTCAATGTTCACGCAAGTGATACAGCCGGGATAATAAAGCGCCTTTTCAATAAATGGATCGCCCAGAACGTCAGAAGGCGCTTGTGTGCTGCAATTGGCATCGAAAGTTCGGAGAATGCAGAAGAAATTGTGTGTAACTATTGTAAGTTTATTGCACTGGTGCATGACATAGGAAAATTAACTCCGGCGTTTCAACGAAAGCTGAAAGATAATATTCAGGGCCTTGCTGACAGACTGCTTGACGCCGGTATCGACCTTTCAGGTCTGACACAGATATCAGAGTCACCGCATAACATAGCGGGACAGTATATCCTGAAAAAAGAATTTGAGGTTGCACCGTCAACCGCAGTCATTGTTGGTGCGCATCACGGCGATTGCTCGGCGGATAGAGGGCAATGTTCATATGAGGCTAACTATTACGGACACGGCAATGTTAACGTAAACGAATGGATACAGATAAGAGCGGAATGGATGGAATACGCTCTCAGTGTAACCGGATTTGAAGATGTCAAAAATCTGCCGAATCCCGATGTTGCGGCGCAGATGTTGATTACCGGACTGCTCGTAATGAGTGACTGGATAGCGAGCAACACCGATTATTTTCCTTACATAGACATCGAAGAAAGGCTCAACGATGAGCAATGCGAGGAGCGTGTCAGAAGAGCGTGGAACAAGCTTTCGCTTACGGACAGCTGGTATGCCGATTTTATCTCTGATAGTGACAGCTTTTTTGAAGAACGTTTCGGTTTCAAACCGAATTCTGTACAGCGTGAATTTATGAATGTAGTGAGCCTTTGCAATAAACCCGGTATATACATACTTGAGGCACCTATGGGAATAGGTAAAACCGAGGCGGCACTTGCGGCAACGGAGATACTTGCATCACGTTTCGGCTACGGCGGAATGTTTTTCGGACTGCCGACGCAGGCAACTGCTAACGGAATATTTGACCGTATTCATTCCTGGGCGAGCGGCACTGATGATATACACTCGCTCAGACTTGCACATGGTATGACGGATATGAATGACGAATACTGTGAGATGTTCCACGGAAGAGCATCCGACATTTCCGATGACGATAATGATAATATAATGGTTCATACCTGGTTTGAAGGAAGAAAACAGGCGTTGCTGTCAGAGTTCGTTGTTGCTACAGTTGACCAGTTCCTTATGGCATCTTTAAAGCAGAAACATGTTATGCTAAGACACCTGGGCCTTGCGGGTAAGGCTGTAATCATAGATGAATGTCACGCATATGACCGATATATGTACGTTTATCTGGAAAACTCCCTGCGCTGGATGGCGGCGTATAACGTACCTGTAATAATTCTTTCTGCGACATTGCCGCCGGATAAAAGAGCAGAACTGATAAGATGGTATACCGGCAGTAAGAACAGCTTTGACAACAGCAGTACGGCATATCCTATACTGACGTGGAGCGACGGTGCGGAGGTAAAGCAGAAGGCTATACCTGTTGATATCCCCGATAAGTCTATCACAGTAATCAGAAGAGAAGAAAATGACAGTAACGATATTGTAAACCTGCTTGAAGATAAACTGTCTGGCGGCGGTTGTGCGGCTGTTATTGTGAATAGTGTTGCTTATTCTCAGGAACTTGCCGACACAATAGCGGCGAATATGCCTGATTATCGTGTTATATGTTTCCATAGCAGACTTATATCGACTGACAGAGCGGTAATTGAGCGTGAACTTTCAGAACTTGTCGGTAAGAAGTCGACCTGTGAGAAGAGGGACAAGCTGATAGTAGTCGGTACACAGGTGCTTGAACAGTCGCTTGATATAGACTTTGACTATATGATAACCGAACTTTGCCCTATGGATCTGTTGTTACAACGTTCGGGCAGACTGCACAGACATAACCGCACACGTCCGGATAAATTATCCGAACCGGAGCTGTGTGTGTTGATCCCGGAAGATTTCAGCAAGAGTGTTTACTCCGGTTGGATACTGAAGCAAACTAAAAAATATCTGCCGGATAAACTTGTTATACCGGGATGTATTCCTGAGCTTGTCGGCGCTGTTTATTCCGAACCCGACAATGATGAACAACAGACCGCAGAGTATAGAGAATATAGTGATGAACAAAAAGAGAAAAAGCAAAGAGCCAAGAAATATTGCATACCGTCGCAAAAAATTAATCGCAGTGATTCAACGCTTAGCGATATGATCAACAGGCGTGAGCTGAACAACGATTCAGACGGGGAGGCGGCGGTGCGTGACGGACAGGAAACCATAGAAGTGCTTGTGCTTGTGAAAACGTCCGATACGGAGTATTCGCTGTTTTCACGGGACGCGGTGTTTGATATTACTTCTGTACCCGATAATGTACAGGCAAAGCTGATAGCAAAGCAAAGACTGAGATTGCCGGCATTTTTCAGTAAGTCTTATAATTTTGGTAAAACGATTGAGATACTGGCAAACGCAATGCCTCAGGCGTGGAGAAATGCAAAATGGCTCAAAGGTGAGATATTGCTTTTGCTTGACGGAAATAACAAGATAAATCTGCTCGGCAGAACGTATAAATACAGCACCGAAAGAGGTTTTGAAGAAATAAAGGAGGAAGAAAGCTGATATGGACAGAGAGTTCAATCTGATCGACGAACCGTGGATATGTGTCCGTGACAACGGGTGCGAGGTGAAAGAGATAAGCATAAGGCAGGTCTTTGAACACGCACAGGATTACACGGAGCTTGCAGGAGAAACAAAAACGCAGGATATGGCTGTGCTGAGATTTCTGCTTGCGATGATTTACACAGTATTCTCGAGGTATGACAAAAACGGTGATGAGGTTGATCCTGAGGATGATATTAATTATCTTACGGATAACTGGATTGAGGTATTTCGGAGCGGCAAATTTCCGATGAAGCCGTTTGAGAAGTATTTTGAAAAATGGTATGACCGTTTCTGGCTGTTTGATGAGGAGTATCCGTTTTATCAGTCTAACAAGGTAAACGGTAAAGGCAAAGCTACAAGTATAGCAAAAATGATCGGCTCGCTTTTTGAAAGTGCCAATAAGCCCAGACTTTTCTCTGACAGGAACAATGACGGAAGACTGCTTTCATATTCGGAAGCGGTTCGTTGGTTGCTACACATAATCTGTTTTGATGACATAGCGGCAAAACAACCTACACCTAAGAAACCGTGGGTAGGCAGGCTGGGACTTATAGCGGTCAGAGGAAACAACCTGTTTGAAACGCTTATGCTGAATTACAACGCTGAAAGTGATTCTGAATATGACGTGTATGTAAGCACTCCGTCATGGGAAAAGGATAACAACAACGCTGAGTTCAATACTCTGATACCTGTTCCCGATAATCAGGCGGCATTGCTTTCGTTGATGTCAAGACGTGTATATCTTTGCAGGAAAAACGGAAAGGTGAACGGTTATTATCTTTCGGGCGGAGATTATTTTGAAGAAGATGAGGTTTTCAGCGAGCAGATGACGCTCTGGAGGTCGTATAAAGAAAAAGGAAGCGACAGTACAAAATATAAACCTCTGCTTCACAAGCCTTCGACAAAGGCCTGGCAGGAATTCGGAAGTATCGCAGCGCTTGAAGGTGATGAAAATTCAAGCACTGCAAGAAAACCGGGCGTTATAGCTCATATTGAATCGTACATAGACAAGGGATATCTTGACAACAGCTTTTTGCTTAACGTAACAACTGCATCTGTCATATATGATTTCAAACAGATGACGTGCCTGCCGGTTATTGATTCTATCAGTGATGAACTGTCGTTCCATTCAGATCTGCTGATGAAAGTAGGAGAAGCGTGGCGTTATCGTATAGGAAACGAGATAGGCAAATGCGATAAGGCAGCATATGCGGTAAACGTGCTGAGTCTTAATTTACAGAGAGCTGCAGGAGCAAGCGGTGACAAGCTTTCCGGAGAAGACGCAAAGACGCAGTTCTACAGTATGATAGATAAGCCTTTCAGAGATTGGCTGTCACAGCTTGATACCGGATATGATATTGATGAATACACAGGCAAAATTGAAGATACTGTAAGGAAAATCGCAATCGTATTCGGAAATGACTGTGTTCATCAGATGAGCGCAAATACGATTTTCGGACGATATGATAAGGACGGCAAGGATAAAAACCTTGTGACTTCGGTAGAGGCTCTTAACATTTTTAATGCTACAATAAATAAAATTTTCAGAAAAGAAGGTGATAACAAATGAGTAAGAGTGATATGGTTTATCGTTATACCGCATCAAAAATCGAGTATCTGCACAGCATTGCAGACACAGGAAGAGGCAAAGGCTATCTTGCTGAACTTCGACACGGTATCGGTAAAAAGCCGGGAGAACTCCCGTCGCTTTGGTGGTTGATATTCGACAGGATTGATGAAGAACTTAAAGGTTCAAAGTGTGCGTCAAATGCAGAATGGGCAGTTTATACGGCTCTGACGTTGTACTCTTTGCATCAGCAGGGTAACGACAGATTTATGTATGAAAAGGGCTATACTCTGGGAAGAGCGGCTTATCACATTGCAAACAGCAGTGATGATGAAGAACGTGTTGTAAACAGACTTAACCTTGTTGTAACATCAACGACAAAGGAAGAGCTTGCTTACCAACTCAAAAGCATAGTTCAACTGCTCAAAGGCAAGAGTATACCGCTTGATTATGCGAAGCTTGCCGAAGAACTCTACAGGTTCAATTATCCTGAGCAGGCGGCAGATATAAAACTGTCGTGGGGAAGAGATTTCTATTCCGAAAAGTATAAGACCGAAAAAGATAATTCAAAAGGAGAGTAAAGAAAATGAGTAACGAAAGATTATATGTTGATTTCCATGTAGTACAGACAGTTCCGCCTTCATGCGTAAACCGTGATGATACCGGCAGACCAAAAACTGCTTTTTACGGCGGTGCAAACAGAGCGAGAGTGTCAAGCCAGTCGTGGAAGCATGCAATGCGCCTTATGTTCAATGAACTTTTTACAAGTGAAGAACTCGGCTACAGAACAATGCACGCTGTTGATCTTATTGCAAATGAAATCAAAAAGCTTGACAGCAGTTTTGACGATGAAACAGCCGTTAAGGAAGCTATAAAGGCAATGAACTCGGCAGGTGTGAAAATAAACGAAAAGAAGGATAATAAAACAGGAGCGCTGTTCTTTATAAGTGCTGTGCAGGCTAATAATCTTGCACAACTTGTTATAAGCGGTGAAAAAGACGCCAAGCTCTATAAGCAGGCACTTAAAGAAACGCCTTCTGTTGATATCGCTTTATTCGGAAGAATGGTAGCGGACGATGCTGACCTGAATGTTGACGCGGCATCGCAGGTTGCTCACAGTATTTCAACTCATGCTGTTCAGAATGAGTATGATTACTTTACGGCAGTAGACGATTGCTCGCCTGAGGACAGTGCGGGTGCGGGACATCTCGGAACAACAGAATTCAATTCTTCAACGCTTTACAGATATGCGACCGTGAATGTCGCACAGCTTAAGAAATCAATAGGTGTTTCTGTAGCAGAAGTCATAAAGGGATTTGCCGAAGCATTTATCTGCTCTATGCCTACCGGTAAGCAGAACTCATACGCAAACAGAACATATCCCGATATGGTTTATGTGACGATCAGAAAAGATCAGCCTGTAAACCTTGTCGGTGCATTTGAAAAGCCGGTTATCAGCAATAACGGCTATGTTGAAGAATCTGTGAAGAAATTACAGGAGTATGCAGGCAAGGTATATGACAACTTCAGCGGAAAGCCTGTAAAGAGCTTTATGATAGGTGCGGACGCTATATCCGATGCCGAAAGGGTAAATCTTGACGAACTGCTCGAAAAGCTGTATAGCTACATAAAAGATGAGGTGGTATAATGCCTGTACTGCTGCTCAGACTTGCCGCTCCGTTGCAGTCATGGGGCGTTGAGTCGAAATTTGATACGCGCCGCACGCTCGGATATCCGACCAAGAGCGGCGTAATCGGACTTGTGGCATCGGCTATGGGAAGAGAGAGGACAGAACCTCTTGACGACCTTAATGAGCTTAAAATCGGTATCAGAGTAGAGAACGAGGGTCGGCAGATAAGGGATTACCATACTGCCAACGGTGAAAAAACAAAGAAATATATCACGCACCGCTTTTACCTTTCCGATGCGACTTTCCTTGTTGGGCTCGAACATAAAGATGCAGGGTTTATAGAAAAAATCGAAGACGCTCTGAAACATCCTGCGTTTCCGCTATTTTTAGGCAGGCGCTCATGCCCACCTACACCTCCGCTTGTATGGGGATTGCGTGACGGAAATCTTCTTGATGTGCTTAAATCAGAAAGTCCGTTGCTTGACAAACAGCAGAGAAAAAATGCCGACACAAGGCTCAGAATTATTACAGAAAGCGAAGACGGTCCTGCAATAATCAAGGATGTTCCTGTTTCATTTGATCCGACATTCAGACGTTTCGGACTGCGGAAAATAAAGGACTGCTATGTGGTGATCAATAAGTCGGACAGCGCAGAGGATATGGTTTCTGCAGAGCACGACCCTATGACTGAATTGAGGTGAAACAATGTACTTATCAAGAGTTTATCTGGATCTGTCAAACCGCAATACATTGAAGGCGGTCAATTCACGCAGTGTTCTGCACGGAGCTGTAGAAGCGGCGCTTACGGATGATCGTTCAAGAAAGCTCTGGCGCATCGACAGTCTTGGAGGAGAGCTTTATCTGATGATTCTCAGCAATCAGAAGCCCGACTTATCTGTTATAGCATCGCAGTTCGGTGATACCGGCAGAGCAGGAGAAACAAGAGAATATGACGGTCTGCTTGGCAGAATAAAAAAGGGTGATATATGGCAGTTTCGCCTTACCGCAAATCCGGTGAAAACGGATAATGTAAAACAGGGACAGGGTAAGAAAAGGGCAGTCACTATTGTTGACTTTCAAAAGCAGTGGCTGATGGACAGAGCAGAGAAGAACGGGTTCTGCCTTAGCGAAGATTCATTTGATGTGGTTCAGAACAAGTGGTGCAGATTTTTCAAAAAGGACAACAGAGTAGTAACTCTTCTGTCGGTGACGTTTGAAGGACTGCTTGAAGTGACGGATGAAGAACTGTTCAGAAATATGCTCGTAAACGGATTAGGCAGAGGAAAAGCGTACGGTATGGGACTTATGACCGTAATGCGTCCGGGAAATAATACAAATGGCTGAAATACCCGGAATGATAAAACCCGATATCGTAGAACTGCCGCAGATTGCCGACAGAATTACATTTCTGTATCTGGAACATTGTAAAATAAACAGAAAAGACAGTGCAATCACCGTTATTGACGAGAACGGCGTTACGCATATACCATCGGGTACAATCTCTGTACTTATGTTAGGTCCCGGAACTGATGTTTCACACAGGGCTATGGAACTTATCGGCGACAGCGGAATAAGCATATGCTGGGTTGGTGAGCAGGGTGTCAGATATTATGCCGGCGGCAGACCGCTGACGCACAGTTCGAGGCTTATTGTAAAACAAGCGGAAATGGTCACAAACCAGCGCAAGCATCTTGATGTTGTCAGAAAGATGTATATGATGCGTTTTCCCGATGAGGATGTTTCGGGGCTTACTCTGCAACAGCTTAGAGGTCGTGAGGGCAGTCGAATAAGAAAAGTGTACAGACAGCAGTCTGAAAAATGGAATGTCGAATGGAACGGTCGTGTATACAATCACGAAGATTTCCAGTCGTCCGATCCTGTCAATCAGGCTCTGTCGGCGGCACATGCCTGCCTTTACGGGCTTGCTCACGCTGTTATATGTTCTATGGGGTGTTCGCCTGCACTGGGGTTTGTGCATATCGGTCACGAATGTTCGTTTGTATATGATATAGCCGATCTTTATAAAGCTGAAGTCACGATACCAATATCTTTTGAAGCGGCTGCATCGGTAAATGATGATATATCAAGATTTGTACGGCATAGGGTCCGTGACGAAATGGTGAAAGCTCATATACTTGAACGAATGGTACACGATATAAAATATCTGCTGATGCCTGAAGTAAATCCGGATGACGAAAAAGTCATGTATCTGTGGAATGATAAAAACGAACCTCTCGATTACGGTAAACAATACAGGTGACGATATGATGGTAGTAATTACACTGAGTTGTTGTCCGCCTAAACTACGCGGAGATCTTTCCAGGTGGATGCAGGAAATAGATACAGGCGTGTATGTCGGAAATCTGAACGCAAGAGTTCGAGATAACGTATGGGACAGAGTGTGCTCAAATATCGGAAACGGTCACGCCTCAATGTCATACAGCTCAAATAACGAGCAGAAACTGGAATTCCGTATTCACAATACGCAATGGGAGCCGCTAGATTATGACGGCATAAAGCTTATAAAAAGACGTGTGACAAAAAGTGACGATGAAAACGTTATTCGTCCGAAAGCTATGACGAATCACATAAATCGTTTATCGGAGAAAAAACAGAAATCATCCGGTGTATCGGATACATATACGGTAATCGATATTGAAACAACGGGACTTAATCCTGATGATGAAATAATAGAACTCGGTGCAGTAACGGTTGAAAACGGATCAATAGCAGAAACATATTCTGTGCTAGTCAAAACAGATAAAAAAATACCGAAGGCAATTATCGGGCTTACAGGTATAACGGAGGAATTACTGGCAAATGAGGGATCAGAAAAAAGTAAAGCACTTAGTGAGTTTGCAATGCGATGTAGCGGAAAACCTCTGGTCGGGCATAATATCGGTTTTGACTTGAATTTTATTAAATCTGCGTGTGCTGAAAACAAAATTGATTTTGTTCCGTCAAAAATTATTGATACAGTTAAAATATCAAGAAAACTACTTGATATTAATTCATATTCATTATCAGCTATTGCGGATTATCTTGATTTGCATTATAATAAAGATAGGATTCATAGGGCGCTTGACGATTGTCTGCTTACACAAAGGATCTATGAAAAGTTAAAGGAAATCTAAGCGGTTGATTTTGCAAAACCGCTATTTTCCTTGATTTCTTTAGTCTTGTCCCCACACGCGTGGGGATGATCCCTCGACTTGCACCTTATCGCCTGTCTTGATGTTCTTGTCCCCACACGCGTGGGGATGATCCCACGATAGGAGCGATTTTTGACATCTTTTCAGCCTTGTCCCCACACGCGTGGGGATGATCCCAGGACGGTAGCGGTGTAAATATAGTCGGTGCACTTGTCCCCACACGCGTGGGGATGATCCGCGTATGCGGCAGTTTTCGAGGAAGAGATGAAGCTTGTCCCCACACGCGTGGGGATGATCCTACTCCGCGTTCGTTTCAAGAACGTGACGTTTACTTGTCCCCACACGCGTGGGGATGATCCGCGTATGCGGCAGTTTTCGAGGAAGAGATGAAGCTTGTCCCCACACGCGTGGGGATGATCCTCGTCATACGTCTGCGTGCCATTTGTTTTTCCTCTTGTCCCCACACGCGTGGGGATGATCCCTTCTGCTTGTAAAAGTCTTTGTATTCGCCTTCCTTGTCCCCACACGCGTGGGGATGATCCCGCACACACGCATTTTTTGTCTTACAATAATTGCTTGTCCCCACACGCGTGGGGATGATCCTAATAATTTGTTTTATCAAGATACTGTTTAGGTCTTGTCCCCACACGCGTGGGGATGATCCTAACGTCATACTCAAGAGCCTTTACCATAAGAGCTTGTCCCCACACGCGTGGGGATGATCCCCTTGCCTGCCATATCTTGACGAACCGCACCTTCTTGTCCCCACACGCGTGGGGATGATCCCTTGAGCGAGAGGGGCGTTTAACACCCGAAAATCTTGTCCCCACACGCGTGGGGATGATCCCTGGTGGGCGGAGTTGAACATCAGCTACAATGCCTTGTCCCCACACGCGTGGGGATGATCCTCCTATGTATTGCCCTACTGTTTCGGGATCGACCTTGTCCCCACACGCGTGGGGATGATCCTTGACGACGATTATCCGTTCTGAGAAAGGAAAACTTGTCCCCACACGCGTGGGGATGATCCTAACGCCCTTCCACTTCTTATTTTCGCTTGTGTCTTGTCCCCACACGCGTGGGGATGATCCTTAAAGTATCCACTTGCCATACCGCCAAGCGTGCTTGTCCCCACACGCGTGGGGATGATCCCCGTACAGCGTTAAGAGCGTTCAGGATATTCGTCTTGTCCCCACACGCGTGGGGATGATCCCTGTGAGCGTAAACTCGGACGCTGTGCCTACAGCTTGTCCCCACACGCGTGGGGATGATCCTTTAATTGACTGCCAAATACTGGATTATTGTGTCTTGTCCCCACACGCGTGGGGATGATCCTATTCCTCCATGGAAGTACACAGAAAACCTAGCCTTGTCCCCACACGCGTGGGGATGATCCTAAAATATCGCCGCATACGCTCTTTGATAAAGCCTTGTCCCCACACGCGTGGGGATGATCCCACCGCAGTTTTTGATGTTGATATTGCTCACAACTTGTCCCCACACGCGTGGGGATGATCCTGTTTGCCGTTGTTAATACAATGCCAAATATAGCTTGTCCCCACACGCGTGGGGATGATCCTACTGCAAAAGGGTTAGTATAGTACTTGTTGGTCTTGTCCCCATACGCGTGGGGATGATCCTATCTGACACGGGCTACAATAAAAACCTTGACGCTTGTCCCCATACGCGTGGGGATGATCCTAGCCGCCCCTGTTACTGTCAGGGTGTCACTGACTTGTCCCCATACGCGTGGGGATGATCCTATTAACGCACAGAAAACACCTATACTGATAAACTTGTCCCCATACGCGTGGGGATGATCCCTTAATGAGGTCATATATAGTACTAACGGCTTACTTGTCCCCATACGCGTGGGGATGATCCTCGTTATATTCGGACGTTATAAAACTTGTCGCACTTGTCCCCATACGCGTGGGGATGATCCTCCGAGGGATTTTGTCGCTATATCCGATACAGGCTTGTCCCCATACGCGTGGGGATGATCCCTGCATTATCCCTGTGCAGTGAGCGTAAGTACCCTTGTCCCCATACGCGTGGGGATGATCCCTGATACCCCGCTTGCGGACGGTATCATAGGAGCTTGTCCCCATACGCGTGGGGATGATCCCTTCACTGGGTGTACCTGATATGGCTCTAAAAGCTTGTCCCCATACGCGTGGGGATGATCCTAAAGGCATAAAAGATTTTATTACCAAAATAAGCTTGTCCCCATACGCGTGGGGATGATCCTGTCGGGGCGGTTGCTATACCGAGCGTTGACGCCTTGTCCCCATACGCGTGGGGATGATCCTTGCGAAGGCGGTCTTTGAGGACACCAGCGCCGCTTGTCCCCATACGCGTGGGGATGATCCTGTTCGGCGTAACTGTTTTCTGCTGTGTGCGAGCTTGTCCCCATACGCGTGGGGATGATCCTGCTCACGCATCAGCTGTAAATCGGTGCAGGTACTTGTCCCCATACGCGTGGGGATGATCCCTGCAACATCGGTCTTTGACCCAACTAAGTCAGCTTGTCCCCATACGCGTGGGGATGATCCCAATGTATATTTCTGGGCGTTTGCTATTTATGTCTTGTCCCCATACGCGTGGGGATGATCCTGTAGTTCATTGCATTGTCTTGTGCTTCATAAACTTGTCCCCATACGCGTGGGGATGATCCTGACGTTTTGGTCGTCGCTGAGGCTCTACAAATCTTGTCCCCATACGCGTGGGGATGATCCTATAGACAATGAAACGAAAGGAGCGAAGCTCCTCTTGTCCCCATACGCGTGGGGATGATCCCTTCGCTTTAAAGGATGATCAGTATCTTATAGTCTTGTCCCCATACGCGTGGGGATGATCCTCGACTGTAAAGTCAGCGTCAATCAAAATTGGACTTGTCCCCATACGCGTGGGGATGATCCTTGCCATTTATTATAATCAATGGTAGTTGGCGTCTTGTCCCCATACGCGTGGGGATGATCCCGATTTTTTCTATGAAGCTTGATACGCCGTTGACTTGTCCCCATACGCGTGGGGATGATCCTATAGGCGATAGCATAACGCCTGAGCCTGTGATCTTGTCCCCATACGCGTGGGGATGATTATCGGCAGACGCTGTAGCGGGCGACGAAATTAGTCTTGTCCCCATACGCGTGGGGATGATCCTAACCTCGCCGTAACGGTTGTAAAGCTGTAATGCTTGTCCCCATACGCGTGGGGATGATCCTAGTCGAGGTCTGACCTTGTAAATCTTTTAACACTTGTCCCCATACGCGTGGGGATGATCCTGTCTACGGCACTATATCAGCTACGGTCATAGACTTGTCCCCATACGCGTGGGGATGATCCTTATTCCGACAGATTTTATACGCCGTGCCGCCTCTTGTCCCCATACGCGTGGGGATGATCCGTAAGGTTTTGGTGTCACAAGATTTTACCACTGCTTGTCCCCATACGCGTGGGGATGATCCGAAGCCCACCGAGAGATTTTGTGCAAAAAAATCCTTGTCCCCATACGCGTGGGGATGATCCCAAATAATACGGCGACCCGCACAAGGCTCTTTTCTTGTCCCCATACGCGTGGGGATGATCCGTCTGCGACTGTATCAAAGTGCTTAAGCCCCTGCTTGTCCCCATACGCGTGGGGATGATCCACTCGACCTATCGGAGACCCTCCACCCGATGAGCTTGTCCCCATACGCGTGGGGATGATCCCCCGAGAACATCATCGCGAAAAAAGACCGCCGCCTTGTCCCCATACGCGTGGGGATGATCCTTTTCACAAAACTATCACACAGTTTTCACAAAACTTGTCCCCATACGCGTGGGGATGATCCCTGTGGGGCTGTGGAAACTGGAATTAAATGCCACTTGTCCCCATACGCGTGGGGATGATCCTGCGGGCAGAGGTCGCAAGGTTTTTAAAGTCTGCTTGTCCCCATACGCGTGGGGATGATCCTGTTACTCACTTCCTAAATTCAGCATAGTTGCACTTGTCCCCATACGCGTGGGGATGATCCTAGCAAATAATCTGTTAGGTTCTGCAAGGTATTCTTGTCCCCATACGCGTGGGGATGATCCTACGTATGATATCCATTTTGACATGAATTTATTCTTGTCCCCATACGCGTGGGGATGATCCAGCAAACGACCGCAAACCAATGTATATCCCTATCTTGTCCCCATACGCGTGGGGATGATCCCCAATCTTTCATCACGATATTTGCCGCCCAACCCTTGTCCCCATACGCGTGGGGATGATCCTTAAATACTGGTCGTCCTTAAGTGCAAAGTTATCTTGTCCCCATACGCGTGGGGATGATCCAGTCTTGCAAGGCTTTTGGGAGTGATAGCTTTTCTTGTCCCCATACGCGTGGGGATGATCCTAAAGGCATAAAACACTTTATCTCCGAAGTTTGCTTGTCCCCATACGCGTGGGGATGATCCCCGAGTCTACACCAAGCATACGCCCAAACTTCTCTTGTCCCCATACGCGTGGGGATGATCCTCATCAGATGTGCTTGACGAAAACGGCGAGTATCTTGTCACCATACGCGTGGGGATGATCCTTACCAACGTTTGCTAATAGCTCCCACCAACAACTTGTCCCCATACGCGTGGGGATGATCCCAATTATATCCGAGTTTTCTTGCTTCTGTCTTTCTTGTCCCCATACGCGTGGGGATGATCCCCGACGACCATACAGGCACTGCCGCTGTACCCTCTTGTCCCCATACGCGTGGGGATGATCCTATTTTCCCTTTCAAGGTTGTTTATCTGTGCAACTTGTCCCCATACGCGTGGGGATGATCCCAGTATGAAGCACAGTTAAAACGAATCGAAGATCTTGTCCCCATACGCGTGGGGATGATCCTGTTTCCCAAGCCGGCGCACCGTGACACTCGCCCTTGTCCCCATACGCGTGGGGATGATCCGGGTAGCGGATATATCGGCGGCGATACGTCTTTCTTGTCCCCATACGCGTGGGGATGATCCCGGTCAGCTAGTGGAGCGTCAGCGGTATGTGTTCTTGTCCCCATACGCGTGGGGATGATCCTGTTTCATATCAAGGTTTCACATTACAATTTAACTTGTCCCCATACGCGTGGGGATGATCCTTATGTACTTAACAATATCCTTGACTTCAAGCACTTGTCCCCATACGCGTGGGGATGATCCTTACGTTGGAAATGACGGTGATATAACAAATGGCTTGTCCCCACACGCGTGGGATGATTCTTACCTCTTTGTTTTGTGTTTGTAAGCACACTACTAAGCATACCGTCATCTATTGCTACGGAAAACGCTACCGACTTGATTGATTTTCCGGCAAGTACCTTTGCCACCAATTCGTAGAGTTCTTCGGCACTCCATTCTTTGTGTCTATTTTTTTGTTTTAACACCTCCGAACTGCAAGCATATTTGAGCCGAACCCATTTCCTTATCATCTGGCGGAAATTTGTCTCATTTGCTCTTTCCGGTGTTTTCATCCATTCTCCTTTTCTGTATTTTTCAACAGCTTTTCTTTTGTACGCATAATCGTATTTCACAAAATTACCCTCCTTACCGGATGTCCGGTAAGGAGGGTAAATATCGCTATAACAACGGGGTTAACGTATTTTTTGAGTATATTACTTTATATCTGCGTGGTGTGCCTGAATTGACTTTACGCCGAAGTGCTTGTTCGCTTTAAGTGACTTTATACCCTCGATGCTTGCCTTAGCGGCCGCCATTGTTGTGATATAAGGCACCTTATGTCTGATTGCTGACTTGCGGATGTAGCTGTCATCGTTTGCACTCGTCTTTCCTGCGGGTGTGTTGATGATAAGCTGGATATCGCCGTTTGCTATTGCATCGGTGATGTTGGGTCTGCCCTCGTACATCTTGTTGATACGTTCAGCGGTGATGCCTGCGTCCTTTATCATATCATAGCTCTTGCCTGTTGCAAGGATACGGAAACCAAGCTCGCTGAATGATTTTGCGATTTCAAGCAGCTCGGGCTTATCTCTGTCGCATACGCTGAGGAGAACAGTTCCCCCAAGAGGAAGCTTTACCTGTGTTGCCTCCTGAGCCTTGTAGTACGCTTCTCCAAATGTGGGAGCGATTCCGAGAACCTCGCCTGTTGAACGCATTTCGGGACCGAGAACGGGGTCGACCTCCTGGAACATATTGAAGGGGAATACCGCTTCCTTAACGCCGTAGTGATTGATAACCTTGTCGTGAAGCTCGGGTACAGGGGAGGGCTTGCCTGTCAGCGATGATGTGATTATCTGTGTAGCAAGCTGTACCATGTTGATGTCGCAAACCTTTGATACCAGCGGTACTGTACGGGACGCTCTGGGGTTAGCTTCAAGAACATAGACAGTATCGTCTTCAATAGCGTACTGCATATTCATAAGACCGCATACATTCATTTCAACGGCAATCTTCTTTGTGTAATCCTTGATTGTTGCGACCTGCTTTTCCGTAAGGTTCATAGACGGCAGGATACAAGCGGAGTCACCGGAGTGAACACCTGCAAGCTCGATATGCTCCATAACAGCGGGAACAAAGCAGTTCTTGCCGTCCGAGATAGCGTCAGCCTCGCACTCTGTTGCGTGGTGGAGGAAACGGTCTATCAGTATAGGTCTGTCGGGGGTAACGCCTACTGCCGCAGACATATAGACCTTCATCATTTCGTCATCGTGCACAATCTCCATACCTCTGCCGCCGAGAACGTATGAAGGACGTACCATTACGGGATAGCCGATGCGGTTTGCGATTTCAAGCGCTTCGTCAACATTTACAGCCATTCCGGATTCGGGCATCGGGATTTTGAGCTTGTCCATCATAGCACGGAAGTGATCTCTGTCTTCCGCAAGGTCGATAGTTTCGGGAGTTGTACCGAGAATGTTTACACCGTATTTCTTAAGGTCGCTTGCAAGGTTGAGCGGTGTCTGACCGCCGAACTGAGCGATAACGCCGAGCGGCTTTTCCTTATCGTGAATCGAAAGAACGTCTTCAAGGGTGAGCGGCTCAAAGTAGAGCTTATCCGATGTATCGTAGTCGGTTGAAACTGTTTCGGGGTTGCAGTTTACGATGATAGATTCAAAGCCGAGCTTTTTGAGTGCAAGTGCCGCATGAACGCAGCAGTAGTCAAATTCGATACCTTGACCTATTCTGTTGGGACCGCCGCCGAGAATCATTATCTTGGGCTTGTCGCTGACAGGGCTTTTATCCTCGTCAAGATGATAGGTGGAGTAGTAGTAAGCCGCATTATCCGTACCGCTTACATGAACGCCTTCCCACGCTTCCTTTATGCCGAAGCCGATACGGGCATTTCTGATCTCTTCCTCTGTAACCTCAAGAAGTGAGCTTAAATAACGGTCGGAGAAACCGTCCAGCTTTGCCTGCTTTAGTACAGCCTTTTCGGGAACAGAACCCTTGATCTTGAGCAGTGCTTCTTCTTCGTCAACAAGCTCCTTCATCTGCTGTAAGAACCAGTCCTTAATCTTTGTAAGGGCGTGGATTTCTTCAATAGTAGCACCCTTGCGAAGTGCTTCATATATAACAAACTGTCTTTCGCTTGTGGGGTATCTCAGCTGTGCTAAAAGCTCTTCCTTTGTCATATCGTGGAAGTTCTTTGCAAAGCCAAGACCGTATCTGTCCTTTTCGAGTGAACGTATAGCCTTCTGGAAAGCCTCTTTATAGGTCTTGCCGATGCTCATTACTTCACCGACAGCTCTCATCTGTGTTCCGAGTTTATCCTCTGCGCCCTTGAACTTTTCGAATGCCCAACGTGCGAACTTGATTACAATATAATCTCCGTCAGGGTAATACTTGTCGAGCGTGCCGTACTTACCGCAGGGAATATCCCCCAGCGTCAGACCGCAGGCAAGGAGGGCGGAAACGAAGGCAATAGGGAAGCCTGTAGCCTTTGAAGCAAGAGCGGAAGAACGTGATGTTCTGGGGTTTATTTCGATTACAACAATACGTCCTGTTTCGGGATTACGGGCAAACTGACAGTTGCAGCCGCCGATAACCTCGATGGATTCGATAATGCGGTAAGACATTTCCTGAAGCTCTTTCTGAACATCTTCGGGAATAGTCAGCATAGGAGCAGAGCAGAACGAGTCGCCCGTATGCACGCCGATGGGGTCGATGTTTTCAATAAAGCAAACGGTGATCTTATTGTTGTCGGCATCACGGACAACTTCAAGCTCGAGCTCTTCCCATCCGAAGATACATTCCTCGACAAGAACCTGACCTACAAGAGATGCCTGCAAGCCTCTTTCACATACGACCTTAAGTTCGTCTACATTATAAACCATTCCGCCGCCGGCACCGCCCATTGTATAGGCAGGACGAAGAACAACAGGGTACTTGAGTTCCTCGGCTATCTTGACAGCTTCATCAATCGTGTAAGCAACTTCACTTCTCGGCATACCGATACCGAGATCCTTCATTGCATTCTTGAACTCGATACGGTCTTCACCACGTTCGATAGCGTCGACCTGAACACCGATTACCTGTACGTTGAACTTTTTCAGTACGCCTGCCTTGTCAAGCTCAGAGCAGAGATTAAGTCCAGACTGACCGCCGAGGTTGGGCAGAAGCGCATCGGGACGTTCCTGCTCGATAATCTGAGTAAGTCTGTCGAGGTTGAGCGGTTCAATGTATGTGATGTCCGCTACATCGGGGTCGGTCATAATAGTTGCGGGGTTTGAGTTTACAAGAACTATCTCGTAACCGAGCTTCTTGAGTGCTTTACAAGCCTGTGTGCCTGAATAGTCAAACTCACAAGCCTGACCTATGATGATAGGGCCGGAGCCTATTATCATAATTTTGTTAATGTCCTGTCTTTTTGGCATATTTCTCATCCTTACCGCACTTTTGCAGTGCGAAAATTTTATTTGCCGTATTGTTGGCATATTTTATTAGGATAATAATATCACAAAATCCGACAGAATGCAATAGAAAACTTCCGGATAGGGCAGATTTGTCATAAAAGTAACATTTTCAGGCGGATGTTCGGTTTTGGGTACGAAAAAGCCGACCTGCCGGAACAGGTCGGCTGATAATATTAAATCATATTTTTTCAAATATAAGAATCTTCTGTGCGATTTTCTTTAAAAAAGGTAGCTTTCTGAACGGTTTCAATACCGGCATGATTTCTGTCATACCACGGATGATATCGTCATTTTTTATACATCTGAAACCGTCTGCCGCTTTACCTAAATCATCAAAGGTATCAGCACCAAACACGAATTTTGCACCGGTGTCCTTAATTGATTTTTCGGTATGTTCCTTGTTTACCCACTTTTTAGCAAGGCACTCCATAAGCACCGTCGCATTATCGAATTTATCTCTGATAATCGACAGCATCTGAGCGTTTTCATCAGAGGTAAGATACATTGAAAGACCTTCGATTATAAATAGCATTTTTCCTCTTTTTGTTACCTTGTCAGCCCAATCGGGATCGGTTGCGGAAATGCCTATTGTAGACACCCTGCCTGATTCGTGATATATTGCGTCACGAACCTCTATAGTTTCCGGCAGATCGACATTGTACCATATTATTCTGCCGTTATCCATACGGTAAAATCTTGTATCAAGACCGCAGGCTATGTTTACAACTGTGCAATCGGGATTTTTGTTTATAAAGTCTTTGACCAATTCGTCAAATACGATGGTTCGTGCGATTACTCCGTTGCTCATCGTAGAATCCTTTTCCGCTTTTGAAAAGTCATAGTCTATCTTATTGACAAGCTCTATAGCCTTAGCATCATAAAATTTAGCGTTCCTTTTTCTTGAATATTTGGCTCTTGCGTAAAAACTCTGTAGCATAGTTTCTGCTGAGCCTGTAAGCAGTGGATTGATTTTTTTGTCTTCCATAATATCTCCGTTAATACACAAATACATTTTGGTTAATCCTAACTAACCAAAATCATTTTACCACAAAAATGCGCCTCTGTCAATAAGAATCCAAGAGTATTGCGGCTGAAGAGCGGATTTAAACAGGTTATAATCGGTTATAAATCAAAATTTCATAATATCGAAATAAAAATGTAAAAAAAGACTTGACAAAGGAGTCAGGATTTGTTATAATAAATCACGTTGTGAAAACAACCCAAAAGTTTATAGCTTTTGAGCCACTAGCTCAGGCGGCAGAGCACCTGCCTTTTAAGCAGGGTGTCCCGGGTTCGATTCCCGGGTGGCTCACCAAAGTCCTTCGATTAAATTCGGGGGACTTTTTTATTTGTGTTTTGATAAGTACCGAATTGCACTGAACGAAGCTGTTTTTGCGGTATCGGAAAAAATTTTGCGACAAAACTTGACATCGGGGCAGATATAGTATAATATATAATTATAATTATCAGAAAAGAGAACTGTATGACCAAAAAGGAAAGAGCAGGGCTTGTTATAGACGGGCTTGCCGAGTGCTATCCGGATGTGAAATGCGCTCTTGTTTATAAAAAGCCGCATGAGCTTCTGATAGCGACAAGGCTTTCGGCACAGTGTACCGATAAGCGAGTAAATATGGTTACTCCCGCACTTTTCAAAAAATTTCCCGATATTGACAGCTTTGCGGCGGCAGAGCCTGACGAGGTTGCGGAATATATACATTCGTGCGGACTATATAAGACAAAAGCTGTCGATATTGTTATGATGTGCAGAATGCTCCGTGATGATTTCGGCGGTGAAATTCCTGATACAATAGAACAGCTTGTAAAGTTGCCCGGGGTCGGAAGAAAGACAGCTAATCTTATAGTGGGCGACCTCTACGGTAAGCCTGCTCTTGTATGCGACACACACGTTATAAGAGTTAGCGGAAGGCTGGGTCTTACCGACGGAACAAAGGATGCGCTGAAGGTTGAAAAACAGCTTGCCGCAATAATAAAGCCGGACGACAGATTGATGATGTGTCACAGGCTTGTGTGGCACGGTCGGCTTGTGTGCAGTGCGGCAAAACCGAATTGCAGCGAATGCAGGCTGAGCGGTTTTTGTAAGTTCTTTTCGGGGACAAAATAAAATAACGGCTTGGAGTGAGTATTATGAAAGGAAAGGTACGCAACGCAATAATAATTGCCGCAGGCGTGCTTATCCTTACCGTAATGCTCACTGTTGTTTTATATTACTATAACGACAAATTAATGCGTGATAACGCATGGGTGTTCTCTGTGAATGAAACCTCATACGATGAAAGCTCGTATTCGTATGAGCAAAAACCGGATCTTAATTCAGCGGATCTTGAAACGCTGATGCAGATTAAAGGCGTCGGGCGGAAAACGGCACACGATATTATAAACTATCGTGAAAAGCACGGGAAATTTACATCTATGTCACAGCTTAAAGAGATAAACTCGGTAGATGATGAAGTATATATGATACTGTGCAGTCGGTTTACCGTTGCCTCGTCGGGATATTACACTAAAAACGAGTCTTACGGCATTCGCAAGGTAAACCTCAATAAAGCTACCGTAGACGAGCTGATGAGCGTTGAGGGAATAACGGAGGAAATCGCAAAGAATATTATATTGCGTCGTAAAGACCACGGAGATTATACCTCTGTAAGAGAACTTCTTGATACCGAGGGCATAACTATAACTCTTTACAGCAAAATTTCCGATAAACTGACAGTTTGATTTTATATTATTTTAGTGAGAAATCGCCAAAAAACTATTGATTTTATTGCAGTGATTTGGTATACTTAATTAATAAAGCATAACGCTTTATATATTTACAGGAAATACAAGGCGTTACGGAGGTCATTATGGATTATAATATCAAAGACGTATCCGGCAGACTGAAAAGCACAAGAGAGTACCTTGATATATCTGTCGGCGAAATGGCAAACAAAACAAACGTCACTACAGACGAATATATTTCACTTGAAAACGGAGAAAAGGATTTTTCGCTTTCATTTCTGAATCAGGCGGCGGACGCACTCGGCATTGAGCTTATAGAGCTTCTTACAGGTGTTACGCCTAAGCTCAATACATATTCGATAGTCCGCAAGGATCAAGGCTTACCGATCGAGCGTCGGGAAAGATTTGCCTATCAGCACCTTGCCTATCTTTTTAAAAACAAGAAAATAGAGCCGTTGCTGGTAACAGCTCCTTACGATGAGGAGGAGCAGAAAAAGCCTATACACCTGTCTGTACACGACGGTCAGGAAATGGACTATATAATATCGGGAACATTGAAGTTCCAGATAGGCAGTCATATTGAAACGGTAAGTGAAGGCGACTGCATTTATTACGACAGCATGAATCCGCACGGAATGATAGCCGTTGACGGCAAGGACTGCAAGTTCTTGGCGATACTGATCTGATAAACAAAGGAACGGAAAGAAAAGTATATGGAACAGGTTAAAAATTACTACAAGAGATTTGTAAAAGAAGGCTTTGATGAGAACGGGATACTGAATAAGTTCGAGATAGATTGCCCCGATAACTATAACTTCGGCTACGATATTATAGATAAGTTCGGAGAAATCGACCCTGACAGGAGAGCGCTTATCCACATCGACCTTCAGGAAAACCGTCACGATTTTTCCTATTCACAGCTTTCAAAGCTGTCAACGCAGGCGGCAAATCTTTTTAAGTCATACGGTATAAAAAAAGGCGACAAGGTAATGCTGGTACTGAAAAGAAACTACCAGTTCTGGATTGCGATAATCGCTCTTATCAAGCTCGGTGCGGTTGCTATACCCGCAACGCATCTGCTGACAACACACGACTTTACCTATCGCTTTGAACGTGCAAGCGTAAAAGCTATAGTATGTACCGGCTATAATCCCGATATAGCCAAGTATGTCGATGAGGCGCATAAAGAAATCCACGCTGACGGTCTTGTTAAATTTATAGCAAACGGTCACAGGGACGGCTGGATTCCGTTCGATGATGAAATTGCCGGAATGCCCGAAACTATGGAGCGTGTGCAGACGGATACAAGGGAGCATATGCTGTTATATTTCACATCGGGTACTACGGGCTATCCCAAGATGGTTGTCCATAATCACAGATATGCACTCGCACATATTCAGACGGCGGCACACTGGCAGAATGTCGATTCTGACGGTGTTCATCTTACAATATCCGATACAGGCTGGGGAAAAGCCGCCTGGGGCAAGCTGTTCGGTCAGATGTCGCTCGGTGCGTGCGTGTTCGTGTATGACTTTGACAAGTTCATACCGACCGATATGCTGAGGATAATGCAGAACTATAAGATAACCTCATTCTGTGCGCCTCCCACCATGTTCCGTTTCTTTATAAAGGAAGGACTTGAAAACTACGATCTTTCGAGTCTTAAATATTCCGCTATTGCAGGCGAGGCACTCAACCCTGAGGTGTATAACAAGTGGCTTGAGTTTACCGGCCTTAAGCTGATGGAGGCATTCGGTCAGACCGAATCGACAGCACTGCTTGCAAATCTTGTAGGCATGACGCCTAAGCCCGGCTCAATGGGCAAGCCTACTCCGCTCTATGATGTCGACATTGTCGATGATGACGGAAATCCGGTGCCTGTCGGAGAAGTCGGTGAAATAGTAGTCCGTGCCGAACGTGGCAAGGACGGCCTTTTTGACGGTTATTACCGTGATGATGAGCTTACCGCTCAGGCATGGCACGACGGGCTGTATCATACAGGCGATACTGCTTGGAAGGATGAGGACGGCTACTTCTGGTATGTCGGAAGAAATGATGATGTTATCAAGGCGAGCGGTTACCGTATAGGACCTTTCGAGATTGAAAGCGTTCTGATAGCACACCCGTCTGTACTTGAGTGTGCCGTTACGGGTGCACCCGACCCTATAAGAGGTCAGGTGGTAAAGGCAACAATCGTTCTTGCAAGAGGCTATGAACCGTCTGAAGAGCTTAAAAAAGAGCTTCAGACTTACGTTAAGAAGAACACTGCGCCTTATAAATATCCGAGAATAGTGGAGTTCGTTGACGAGCTTCCCAAAACTATCAGCGGCAAGATAAGAAGGGTACAGATTCGTAACGAGGATAACAAGAAAAACAGTTAATGACAGAATTCGCCGCAGGTAATACTTGCGGCGATAGTTTTAGAGGGCTTTATGGAGTATTACATCTATCTGTTGCAGATATTCGGCGGCGGTAACCCGAAAATTCACGAGGTGATAAAGGCATACGGTAATGCAAGACTTGCGTATGAGCATATCAGCAGCGGCGATATGTCGCATATACCTTCTAACCGTCACGAGTATGTCCGCAGAGCGTCACTCGAACGCTCAAAGGTGATAATGGATTATTGCGCCGGGAATAATATCGGCATTGTCACAATTGACGACAGGAATTATCCCGAACAGCTTAAGAATATATATAATCCGCCCGTTCTGCTGTTTACTGCGGGAGATATAAACTGCCTGCAGGGTAAGCTGGCGGTGTCGATAGTAGGCCCCAGAAAGCCGTTTGGCAATGCGATAAGGCTTGCGGAAAATATTTGCTACAATCTTGCAAGAAGCGACATTGTTCTTGTAAGCGGCTTTGCACTGGGTATAGACAGGATAGCGCACAACAACAGCATCCGTCACCACAAGCCGACCGTGGCTGTGCTTGCCTGCGGAATAACTATTGATTATCCGAATAATTCATTCGGGCTGAGAAAGAACATAATCGACAACGGCGGACTTATTCTGTCGGAGCTTCTCCCGGACACGCCGTGCAATTCCGATTATTTCAAATTCAGAAACCGTATTATTTCAGGACTTTCAAAGGGTACTGTCGTGATAGGCGGCTACAACGGAAGCGGAAGCCTTATCACCGCAAACCATGCGTTTGAGCAGGACAGAGAGGTATTCTTTACTATACCTGACGATACGCTGGATAAGAAATACAGCCGTGTTATCAGATTTTTGCGTGACGGGGCGCATTCCGTTTATGATTTCTATGATATTATCAACGAGTTTTATCCGACTTACCGTGACAGAATCGACGATACATATCTTGATAAGGAACAGCTGACAAGCTTTGTGATGCACGAGGATGTCAGGGAAACAGCGCCTGCTGAGGATTTGCCGACGGTTTGTGAAGCAAAGGAACCTGAGCCTGCGAAAAAAGATGAGAAGAAGCCTCTGCCTAAGGTGAAGGCGGCAGATGCACCACGCTTTAAAATTACAGGTGTCAAGGATAAGGAAAAGGAAATAGATTATTTCCGAGTAACTCCCGAAAATGTGCTGAAAAAGCGAAAAAAAGCGGGAAAGCCTGCTACACTGAATGATACGGCAGTAAAAGAAAGAATTCCTATAATAGCGCCGATTGCCGAACCCGATAACACGGATATGAGTAAGGCAGAGCAGGTAACGGATACAAAAGAAAAGCAGAGCGGACAGATTGCGGAAGCCGCAGAAAACGCATCGGGAGCCGCAGAAATTCTCGGTATCATCGCAAACAGTGACGGAGTAACGCTTGATACGCTGCTTTCTGCCTGCAGCTTATCATTCGGGGAACTCAGCGAGATACTCGCCGACCTTGAAATAAGCGGCGCTGTATCCTGCGGTGCGGGCGGAATATACACGGTAAAGAAGGAGCGGTAATGAATCGTTCACAGCTTGACAAATACATAACCGACTATTACGGCGTTAGAGCCGAAAGATTGTTTGAAAAGAATCCCGGTTTTCAGGTTTATCGTCATAATGATACGAAAAAGTGGTTCGCTATGATAATGGATTTGCCTGAAAGCAGGCTCGGACTTGACGGGCAGAAAATTATAGATGTCGTCAATCTCAAGTGCGACCCTATACTCATCGGATCGTTGAGGCTGGAGCAGGGCTTTTATCCTGCGTATCATATGAATAAGGAAAACTGGATAACGGTCGCCCTTGATGAAAGCGTACCCGATGAAAAACTAAGGATGCTTGTCGATATGAGTTATGAGCTGACAAGGAAAAAACTCAGAAGAAAAAATAAGTAAAGAATACCGCCCGTGAATGCAGTGAGCAAACACGGGCGGTAAATGTTTTATTTACTTTCTCATAAGTCTTAATGAATTGAAGATAGCGATTATCGAAACGCCAACATCTGCGAAAACAGCCGCCCACATATTAGCAAGACCTAAAACGCCGAGTACCTGAATTATCAGCTTTACACCGAGTGCAAATATGATATTCTGGAGAACTATGCGGTTTGTTTTTTTGCTGATTGCAAATGCGTCGGCAAGCTGCATTGGGTCGTCCTTCATAAGAACGCAGTCTGCGGTTTCTATGGCACTGTCAGCGCCCGAGCCGCCCATTGCAACGCCTATGTCGGCAGATGCTATTACGGGTGCGTCATTTATGCCGTCGCCTACAAACATTACCTTTTCATTGTCAGAAAGCTCCGACTTCATCTTAAGCGTAATTTCGCTCTTGTTTTCAGGGAGAAGCTCTGCGTAGTAATCTGTGATACCGAGCTTTTCAGCCGCCGCAGCCGCCGCAGACCTGTTGTCGCCTGTGAGCATTACGACCTTCACACCGTGATTTTTAAGCATCTTTACGGCTTCAGCCGAGTGTTCCTTAGGCATATCTGCGATTTCGATAAGACCTGCATATTTATTATCAACAGCCACATAAAGTACTGTGCCGTTTGCTTCGGGGCAGTTTATGCTGTAGTCAGCCATAAGTCTGCTGTTACCGCAGAGAACTGTCGTACCGGAAATCACAGCCTTGATGCCCTTGCCGGCTATCTCGCTACACTCTGTAATCTGTGACTGGTCAATATCCGCACCGTATGCCTTTCTTACCGAAACGGCTATAGGGTGGTTGGAGTTGCTCTCGGCATAAGCCGCATATCGTAACAGCTCATCCTTGCTCATTCCTGCAGGCTCTGTCCTTGTAACCTCAAACTGACCTTTTGTAAGCGTGCCTGTCTTATCGAACAGTACGACCTTAGCCTTTGAGATTGCTTCAAGGTAGTTACTGCCTTTGACCAGTATACCCTTTGATGAAGCCTTGCCGATACCTGCAAAATATCCGAGCGGTACGGAAATAACCAGTGCGCACGGGCATGAAATTACGAGGAAGATAAGACCTCTTTGTACCCACGTTCCGAAATCAAAGCCGGTGAACAGGGGAGGGATAAGCGATATTATCACTGCCGCAAGTACGACTATGGGGGTGTAGTATTTTGCAAATACCGAGATGAAGTTTTCTGTCTTTGTCTTTTTCTCGACAGCGGATTCGACCATCTGAAGCATTTTGTATACCGTGCTGTCGGTGAACCGGCGTGTTGTTTTAAGCGTGATAACACCTGAAATGTTGATAGCGCCTGCGGGAACTTCATCACCGACCGTAATATCTCTCGGTAAGCTCTCGCCTGTGAGGGCTGATGTATCTATTGATGTGTTACCGCTTTCGACAATGCCGTCAAGCGGTATCTTTTCGCCGGGCTTTACTCTTATTATACTGCCGGTTTCAACGTTTTCGGGATCGACTGTTATATATTCGCCGTCAGTCAGAACATCGGCTGTTTCCGGCTTTGTCTTGATAAGAGAAGATATGCTTCTTCTTGACTTGTTCACGGCTATTGACTGGAAGAATTCTCCGACAGTGTAGAACAGCATAACGGCGACCGCTTCTTCGTATTCTCCGAGTACGATAGCGCCGATGCTTGCTATAAGCATAAGCGTGTTTTCATTGAAGAAATTCTTCTTTGCTATCGCCTTTATTGAAGTGATAGCTACTTCAAGTCCGCAGATAACGTAAGCTGCAAGATACATCGAAAGTATCGCTATCTTAGGCACAAGCTGCTCTGTACCGATAGTTTTTTCAAGGATAAAAGCGACTATGAACAGAATGCCTGCGCTTATCATCTTGACTATATCTTTAGTATAGCTTACCTTTTTCTCAACGTGGTTTTCCTTTTCGCTGACCGTTACATCCGGTTCAACGGCAGTTACCGTTGCTGTTACCAGTTTTAACAACTCCTTGTCGGAAATTATCTTTGACGGTGTTACGGTAAGCTCCTTATTGATGAAATTCATCTTTGCGCCGTTCGCATAATCCGACTTTTCAACTGCCTCTCTTACTTCTTCCGCACACTGTGCGCAGTCAAGGCCGTCTATTATATATTTCTTTTCTTTAAAAGTCTGTCTTTCCCTGACGGTTACATCGGGTTCGAGCTTTGCGACAACTTCGGTGACCGTTGTCATAAGTTCATCGGGCGAACACGAATTTTCCGTTTCAACGGTAAGTTCCTGCTTCATAAAGTTCATTTCTGCCGATTTCACACGTTCGTCCTTTTCGACTTCCGCACGAATCTCCTCTGCACATTGAGCGCAGTCAAGACCTTCTAAAATATAGATTCTTTTCATAAGCTACCACCTTTGATATGGTTGAAGTTTTGAACAATTGAGTAACTGTTCAAATGTATTACCCGAAAAAACAGGAGATGCTATCTCCTTTGATTTTTCCCGTTTTACTCCATAATATGTTCAAGCGCATTGCTGAACACCGTGTTTACATGGTTGTCGCTGAGCATATAGTAAACGACCTTGCCTTGCTTTTCACTGCGAACAAGCTCTGCCTGCCGTAATACTCTCAGCTGGTGAGAGATTGCCGATGCTGTCATTCCGAGCAGGGCGGCGAGGTCGCACACGCACATTTTTGAGCGTGACAGCGAGTAGAGGATTTTTATCCTTGTTTCATCGCTTATAGCTTTGAAGAACATTGACAGCTTTTCAAACTGCATCTGTTCAAGCATCCTCTCACGCACATAGTTTACTACGTCCTCGTGTATCACATTGCAGTTACAGAATTCATTTTCATCTTTTGCAGTGATATTTTCCGACTTTTCTGATTTGCTGACCGCCATTTTAACCTCATTTCATTTGAACGGTTGTTCAACTGTTTGTATTATAACACCGTCATACTGCATTGTCAATAGTTTCTTTATGATTTTTTGCTTTTCCTGCAAAATATTTTTCTGCAATACAGGAAAAGAATGTTGTCTTATCGTTTTCGGTGAAATCCTCATCGTCAAGCATAGCCGATACTTCGTTCAGAAGCACATCGGCCTTTTCTCTTGTTTCTGTCGGAGAAGTGCCGTTGAAATACAGCTTTTCATCGCCTGACAGTATCAGATCCACAGTGTCGTCTGTCAGCAGCTCCTCGCTGACGCCGAGCAGTACCGCCATATCCGACAGCGTTTTTGCTCTCGGGGTCCTTGCACCGCTTATGTAGTTTGCAAGCGCTCTGTAGGTTATGGATACGGCAGACGCAAAGTCCGTCTTTTTATAGCCGTTTCTTTTAATAAGTATTTCCAGCTTGTCCTTAAGTTCCATAATTCCTCCGACTGAATTTCCTTTTACTATTATTATATCCTTACATTTACGGCTTGTCAATCAAAAAAATACATAAAAATTCGCTAAAATTCAACAATTATTCACTATATGCAGTATATTATGCAGTTTTGTGCATAAAAATACTTGACTTTGATGTGAAAAGGTGTATAATATTCAATGTGAGTTAAATCAGAAAGCAGAACGCCCGAAAGCGTCTGTGAGATAGAAAGGAAATAATAAAATGGCTAAAGAAATCAAAAAGATCGTACTTGCTTATTCAGGCGGACTTGATACGTCCATCATCATTCCGTGGTTACACGAGAATTATCCCGGCTGTGAAGTAATCTGCGTAGCAGGTAACGTAGGACAGGACTCTGAAATAGTAGGTCTTGAAGAAAGAGCTAAGAAGACAGGCGCATCAAAGCTCTACATAGAAGATATACAGGACGAATTCGTAAATGACTTCATATTCCCCACACTCAAGGCAGGCGCAAAGTACGAGGGCTATCTGCTCGGTACTTCGTTCGCTCGTCCTCCTATAGCTAAAAGACTTGTTGAGATAGCTAAGAAGGAAGGCGCTGACGCTATCTGCCACGGCTGCACAGGTAAGGGCAACGACCAGGTACGTTTTGAGCTTACTATAAAGGCTCTCGCACCCGAGCTTGAGATTATCGCTCCCTGGAGAATATGGGATATCAAGTCAAGAGATCAGGAAATCGAGTATGCAGAGGCACACAATGTTCCGATAAAGATTACCCGTGAAACCAACTACTCAAAGGATATGAACCTCTGGCACTTATCACACGAAGGTCTTGACCTTGAAGACCCCGCAAACGAGCCTCAGTACAATAAGAAAGGCTTCCTTGAACTTGGCGTTTCACCTGAGCAGGCTCCCGACAAGCCTACTTATGTTACAATACACTTTGAAAAGGGTATCCCCACTTCGCTGGACGGCGAAAAGATGGACGGCGTAAAGCTCATCAAGACTCTTAACAAGCTCGGCGGCGAGAACGGCATCGGTCTGTTCGACGTTGTTGAAAACAGACTTGTAGGTATGAAGTCGAGAGGCGTTTACGAAACTCCCGGCGGAACAATTCTTTATCACGCTCACGAAGTTCTTGAAACTATCTGTCTTGACAAGGAAACACAGCACTACAAGTACGGTCTTGCACAGAAGTATGCAGACATCGTATATAACGGTCAGTGGTACACACCTTTAAGAGAGGCTATGGACGCTTTCGTTGACAAGACACAGGAAACTGTTACAGGCGACGTTAAGCTCAAGCTCTACAAGGGTAACATCATCAACGCAGGCGTTACATCACCCTACACACTGTACAGCGAAGACTTCGCTTCATTCGGTGAGGACGATGTTTACGATCAGACAGATGCAAAGGGCTTTATCAACCTGTTCGGTCTGCCGATAAAGGTCAAGGCTCTGCTTGATGCTGAGAGAAACAATAAGTAAGCTTTAAAAGCGTTACGGTAAATCCCGCAAGGTGTAAAATTATGCCTTGCGGCTTTTACGGTTTTTAAGATGCGATTTTAAAACACGGTCGGTACGGCTGTGTTTTAAAAAGCGTTTTAATTACTTTTATATTTATAACGGAAAAAACAAAACGCTTTTTGCGTTATGAACATAAATCTGAAAGGAAATAACAGTATGTCTAAAATGATGTGGGCGGGAAGATTTTCAAAGGAGGTTGACTCAAAGGTCAACGATTTCAATTCTTCCATCTCATTTGATGCAAGAATGTACAAGCATGATATAAAAGGCTCTATAGCACACGCAACCATGCTCGGTGAGTGCGGCATTATCGACCCTGCGGACAGCAAGGTGATAATAGAAGGTCTTAACGGAATTTTAAGTGATATTGAAAACGGAACACTGCATTTCGATCCCAATGCGGAAGATATTCATATGTTCGTTGAGGCTGAGCTTACCGCACGAATAGGCGATGCGGGAAAGCGTCTGCACACCGCAAGGAGCAGAAACGATCAGGTGGCTCTTGATATAAAGCTCTATCTCAAGGATGAAGTCGATGAGATTGCAAAGCTTGTCCGTGAACTTATAAACACTGTTATAGATATTGCAAAGCAGCATACAGAAACGGTAATGCCGGGCTACACCCATTTACAGCGTGCACAGCCTGTTACATTCGCACATCATCTTATGGCATATGCTCAGATGCTGACAAGAGATTTGACAAGACTTGCAGACTGTAAGGAAAGAATGGATGTAATGCCGCTCGGTTCGTGTGCGCTTGCAGGCACTACATATCCTCTCAACAGAAAGAGAACGGCCGAACTTCTCGGCTTCAAGGATATTACGATGAACAGCCTTGACGGCGTATCCGACAGGGATTTCTGCGTTGAGTTATGCTCCGATATTTCAATGCTTATGATGCACCTTTCGAGATTTTCGGAAGAGATAATCATGTGGTGCTCGTGGGAGTTCAAGTTTATTGAACTTGACGACGCATATTCTACAGGAAGCTCGATAATGCCGCAGAAGAAGAACCCCGATGTTACGGAGCTTATAAGAGGCAAGACGGCAAGGGTATACGGCGATCTGCAGACGCTTCTCACAATGATGAAGGGACTTCCGCTTGCATACAACAAGGATATGCAGGAGGACAAGGAGGCAATATTTGACGCAGTGGATACAGTAAAGCTGTGTATCTCGACATTTACTCCTATGCTTGCGACTATGACGGTACTTAAAGACAATATGCGTACTGCCGCCGCAAAGGGCTTTATCAACGCTACAGACTGTGCAGACTATCTTGTAAAGAAGGGACTTCCTTTCAGAACGGCATATAAGATAACCGGTACACTCGTTGCACTTTGCATAGAGAAGAATACAACGCTTGAACAGCTACCGATAGAAGAATACAAGAAACTGTGTGAAACGTTTGATAATGACGTATATGACGCTATCAGCCTTGATACCTGCGTTATGCAAAGAGGCGTTGACGGCGGACCTGCTCCCGATGCGGTAAAGCGTCAGATAGCTGAGCTTGAAGGCAGACTGGGCGGTATCAACATCTGATGATAACTTATGAATACAGATTGCCGCACGATATAAATTCGTTCAGACGAAGCGTAGGCTGGTATGAGCTTTCGCCAAGACAGCTTAACTGTGCGCTTAAAAGCTCGGTGTTTGCGATAACGGCGCTTGACGGAGAAAAGGAAGTCGGCTCGGCAAGGGTAGTCGGCGACGGAGGCTATCAGTTCTTTATCAGCGATGTTATTGTACGTCCCGAATATCAGGGACAGGGAATAGGCAGAGAGATGCTTTCAAGGCTTATGGACAAGGCGTTGTCGGTAGCTGACGAAGGCGAAACGATAATGATAAATCTTATGGCGGCAAAGGATAAAGAGCCGTTCTACGAAAAGCTCGGATTTATGCGCAGGCCTAATGATGAACGTGGTTGCGGAATGACAAGATTTCTTAAAAAATAAGAGGTGCTTATATGAGCGTAAAGGTGTATATTGACGGTCAGGAAGGAACGACCGGACTTAAAATTCTCGAACGTTTCAAGGACAGGAACGATATTGAAATAATGAAGATAGATGAGGACAAGAGAAAGGATAACGATGAGCGTAAGAAGTTTATATGCTCGTCCGATTTCACGTTCCTTTGTCTGCCCGATGCCGCCGCAAGAGAGGCGGTAGAGCTTGCAAAGGGCAGTAACGTCCGTATTATAGATGCTTCTACGGCACATCGTACAAATCCCGACTGGGCATACGGTTTTCCCGAGCTTTCAAAGCAGCACAGAGAAAAGATTGCGGCTTCATCGAGAGTGGCTGTTCCCGGCTGCTATGCAAGCGGTTTTATTTCGCTTGTATATCCTCTTGTAAAGGCAGGCATAATGCCGAGCGATTATCCTGTTGTCGCTCATGCGGTATCCGGTTACAGCGGAGCGGGAAAGAAGGCTATCGCAGTGTACGAAAGCGATGAAAAGCCCGAAGAATTTTACAGCCCAAGACAGTATGCGCTTTCTCAGGAGCATAAGCACTTACCTGAAATGATGAAGATAAGCGGACTTGATTACAAGCCTGTATTTAATCCTCTGATATGCGATTATTTCAGCGGTATGGTCGTAACTGTTCCGGTTCTCACAAGACTTCTGCCGAAGAAATATACGCTTGCCGATATTCATAAGGCTTTCACTGAGCATTATGCAGACGCAAATCTTGTAAAGGTGATGCCTGTTATGGGCGAGGGTGTGCTTGAAAACGGTTTCCTTGCCGCAAACACATTATCGGGTAAGAACAATATGGAGATATTCGTTTGCGGAAACGATGACCGTATAGTGCTTTGCTCAAGACTTGATAACTTAGGCAAGGGCGCAAGCGGTGCGGCTGTTCAGTGTCTTAACATAATGATGGGCATTGACGAAAAGACCGGACTTGTATAATAAGTGAGGTAATAACAATGGTTGAATTTGATAATTATAAATTAGTGGATAAGGGTGTATGTGCCGCAAAAGGCTTTAAGGCGGGCGGTATCAATGTCGGCATAAAGCCCGGCTCGAAAAAGCGTGACCTTGCTGTGATAAGCTGTGACACAAAGTGCACTGCGGCGGCAATCTACACACAGAACAAGGTGAAGGGTGCGCCGATAATCGTTACAAAGGAACACCTCAAGAACGGTATCGCTCAGGCTGTTATCGTAAACAGCGGCAACGCAAACACCTGTAACTCAAACGGTATTGAGATTGCAGAGCAGATGTGCGAGCTTTGTGCGAACGAACTGGGTATTGATAAGAACGATATGATAGTAGGCTCTACAGGCGTTATCGGACAGAAGCTGTCAATCGATCCTGTGAAGAACAATATCAAGACGCTTGTAGACAGCATAAGCGAGGACGGAAGCTCGCTTGCGTGCGAGGCGATAATGACGACCGATACACGCAAAAAGGAGCTTGCGGTAGAGTTTACGCTTGACGGCAAGACCTGTCACATCGGCGGTATCAGCAAGGGCAGTGGTATGATAAACCCCAATATGGCTACAATGCTTGCTTTTATCACAACCGATGTAAAGATAAATGCGGAGCTTCTGCATAAGGCACTGAAAAGGACAGCCGACATTACTTACAATATGGTAAGCGTGGATGGTGATACATCCACAAACGATACACTGTGCATAATGGCGTCGGGACTTGCAGGAAACAAGGAGATAACGGCAGAGGACAAGGATTATGAAGTGTTCATCAATGGTCTTTACGCTGTAATGATGAACCTTGCAAGAGAAACCGCCCGTGACGGCGAGGGTGCAACGAAGCTGATGGAATGCGTTGTTGATCATGCGCCTACAGAAGCTGTTGCAAAGAGCGTTGCACTGTCTGTTATAAACAGCAGTCTTTTAAAGGCGGCTATATTTGCGGCAGACGCAAACTGGGGACGTATTCTCTGTGCGATAGGATATGCCGAGGGCGATTTTGATATTTCAAAGGTCGAGGTCGTTCTGTCATCTTCAAAGGGCAGCGTAAAAGTTTGCGAGAACGGCGCAGGTGTTGACTTCTCGGAGGATGAGGCATTCAAGATACTTTCAGAAGATGAAATTGTTATCAGGATTGATATGCACGATGGTGCCGATAAATCGGTAGCGTGGGGCTGCGATCTGACTTATGAATATGTAAAGATAAACGCAGAATACAGAAGCTGACACCGAAAGGACAAAAGAAGATGGAACTTGAAAACGAAAAGAGAGCAAGTATACTCAGCGACGCACTTCCTTATATACAGCAATATTCAAACAAGGTAGTAGTAGTCAAGTACGGCGGTAACGCAATGACAAACGATAAGCTGAAGCAGGCGGTTATGTCCGACCTTGTTCTGCTGTCGCTCTGCGGTATCAAGATAGTGCTTGTACACGGCGGCGGACCCGAAATAAACGCAATGCTGAAAAAAGTCGGCAAGGAGAGCAAGTTTGTAAACGGCCTTCGTTACACCGATGAAGAAACGATAAACATCGTTCAGATGGTGCTTTGCGGTAAGGTAAACAAGGATCTTGTCGATCTGCTTTACAGCCACAAGGGCAGAGCGGTAGGCCTTTGCGGTCTTGACGACCATATGATAGAGGCAGAGCAGCTTGACCCGGATTTAGGTCTTGTAGGCGAGATTACTCAGGTAAACGTAAGCCTTATAAACGATGTTCTCGAAAAGGGCTATATCCCTGTAATTTCGACCGTTGCGGCAGGCAAGGACGGTACTGTTTACAATATAAACGCAGATACGGCAGCGGCAAGAATTGCGGCTGAGATGAAATCCGAAAACCTTATCCTTATGACAGATATAAAGGGACTTCTTGAGGATAAGGACGATGACAGCACGCTTATACATACTGTCGGAGTTTCCGAAGTGCCTTATCTCAAAAAGCAGGGCATAATCTCAGGCGGTATGATACCTAAGATAGATTGCTGTGTCGAGGCTGTCCGCAGAGGCGTAAAGAAAGCAAATATCATTGACGGCAGAATACCTCATTCAATACTTATAGAGCTGCTTACAAACGAGGGCGCAGGTACAATGATTATCTGACGGCAAACGATGCAGACGGAAAGGACAGATATGAATACTATAGATAAATTCAATTCTCATATAATGGGATCATACGGCAGGCTGAATGTTGTTCTTGACAAGGGCGAGGATGACAAGGCAGTTGACGAAAACGGCAAGACGTATATAGATTTCGGAAGCGGTATCGGCACAAACTCGCTCGGTTACTGCAACAAGGAATGGGCTGACGCTGTGTGTGAACAGGTACGCAGTATACAGCATACCTCAAATTATTATTATACAAAGGTACAGGCTGAGTTTGCCGAGAGATTATCGGAAGCGGCAGGAATGAAGAATATGTTCCTTTGCAACAGCGGTGCTGAGGCAAACGAATGTGCTATCAAGATAGCAAGAAAGTACAGCTTCGACAAATACGGCAAGGGCAGACACAATATAATAACCCTTGTAAATTCATTTCACGGCAGAACTCTCTGCACGCTGTCGGCTACGGGACAGGATGTGTTCCACAACTACTTCTTCCCGTTTGTTGACGGATTTATAAACGTTGAAGCGAACAATATAGAGGATCTTAAGGCGAAGCTCGATGATACGGTATGTGCCGTAATGTTCGAATATATACAGGGCGAGGGCGGTGTTGTGCCGTTAGAGCAGAAGTTCGTTGACGCAATATTTGAGCTTTGCGCCGAGCGTGATGTGCTGACAATTTCGGATGAAGTACAGACAGGCGTCGGCAGAACGGGTAAATTCCTTGCAGGCGATAATTTCGGAAAGAAAGCCGATATAATAACGCTTGCAAAGGGCATAGCAGGCGGTATCCCGATGGGTGCGTGCCTCAGCGGTGACAAGTGTGCAGGTGTACTTACTCCCGGAACACACGGTTCGACATTCGGCGGAAATCCTATCGCTTGTGCAGGCGCAATTGAGGTGCTGAAGAAAGCGGCAGATCCGATTTTCTTGTCACAGGTTGCAGATAAGGGAAGATATATAGCCGAAAAGCTGAAAGAGATACCCGAGGTCGAATCGGTTACGGGTATGGGTCTTATGATTGGCATAAAGCTAAAGACCAAGAATGCAAAGGATATACTGAATGCCGCTCTTGAACACGGACTTCTTATCCTTACCGCAAAGGAAAAGTTAAGACTTCTTCCTCCGCTCACTATCTCTTATGATGATATTGACAGAGGTCTTGAAATACTCGCAGAACTTTTAAAATAAAAACTAAAACCGAAAGGAAAAAATTATGAAACATTTACTTAAGATGATGGATCTCAGCACAGAGGAAATCATTGAGATTCTCAATCTCGCAGATCAGCTCAAGTATGAGCTTAAGCACGGCATCCCCCACGATCATTTAAAGGGCAAGACGCTTGGTATGATCTTCCGCAAGGCTTCTACAAGAACAAGAGTTTCTTTTGAAACAGGTATGTATCAGCTTGGCGGCAATCCTCTTTACCTTTCAGCAAGCGATATGCAGATTGGCAGAGGCGAGCCTATACAGGATACCGCAAGAGTTTTATCACGCTACATTGACGGTATCATGATAAGAACATTCGATCAGGCTGAGGTTGAAAATCTTGCGGAATACGGCAATATCCCGATAATCAACGGTCTTACGGACCTTTCTCATCCTTGCCAGGTGCTTGCTGACCTTATGACAATCCGTGAGTACAAGGGTAAGCTTGACGGTCTTAAGATGTGCTACATAGGCGACGGCAACAATATGGCAAACTCGCTCATTGTCGGCGGCTTAAAGACGGGTATGAGTGTATCTGTTGCCTGCCCTGAGAACTACCACCCTGCCGCTACAACACTTGCGTTTGCTAAGAAGTATGACTGCTTTGAGCTGACAGACGATCCGATAAAGGCCGCAAAGGACGCAGACGTTATCTTCACAGACGTATGGGCATCTATGGGTCAGGAAGGCGAAGCCGAAATCAGAAAGAAAGCATTCAAGGGCTTCCAGATAAATGATGAGGTTATGGCTGTCGCTAAGCCCGACGCTATGGTACAGCACTGCCTGCCCGCACACAGAGAAGAAGAAATTACAGCCAAGGTATTCGAAGAACACGCAAACGAAATCTTTGACGAGGCTGAAAACAGACTCCACGCACAGAAGGCAGTAATGGTACTGCTTATGGGCAATAAGGATTGATCCGGATAAAACTTAAATATCCGATACGGAGCAACGCATTATGTTGCTCCGTATTCGTGTAATATGGGGGGATAGTCATGACTAATCTGCTTATAAAACTGTTCGTAAAGGACAGCAAAAACACATCCGATCCCGCTGTCAGAAAGCGTTACGGGTATCTCGGAGCATTTACCGGCATCGTACTTAACATACTTTTGTTCCTCGGAAAGCTGATTGCAGGTATATTATCCGGCGGTATCTCCGTAATCGCTGACGCATTCAATAACCTTTCAGACGCAGGCTCATCAATAATGACCTTTGTCGGCTTTAAAATGGCAGGAATGCCTGCAGACAGCGAACATCCCTACGGTCACGGCAGAATGGAGTATGTTTCTGGCATAATAATTTCTTTTATCATAATGATGATGGGCTTTGAGCTTGGTAAAAGCTCGGTCGAAAAAATCTTCTCGCCCGAAAAGTCGGAGTTCAGCATACTCGCCGTATCGGTGCTTGGAGCGTCGCTTCTTGTGAAGCTGTGGATGGCACTGTTCAACACAAAGCTCGGTCGGAAAATAGACAGCGCCACAATGAAAGCTGCAGCGGCAGATTCGCTTTCAGACTGTATTTCTACATCGGTAGTAATCATCTGTATGTTCATACAGCTGTTCAGCGGCTTTGAACTTGATTCATACGCAGGTATCATTGTTGCGCTTTTTATCCTCTACACAGGCTTCAATACATTCAAGGAAAGCCTCACTCCGCTACTTGGCACAAAGCCTAAAAAGGAACTGGTGGAGGAAATTGAAAACACTGTAATGAACTATGACGGAATAGTCGGCGTACACGATCTTATGGTGCATGATTACGGTGTAGGCAGAATGGTAATATCGCTCCATGCCGAAATAAGCAGTAAAACAGATATAATGCTTGCACACGAGCTTATAGATCTTATAGAGGACGATCTCAGGGAAAAGTACAGATGCAGTGTTACGATACATATGGATCCTGTCGTTGTGGATGACAAGAAAGCGGACGAGGTAAAAAAGGTGGTTCTTGATATAATAAAAAATATCGACAGCAGCCTTACTATCCACGATTTCCGCATTACCGACGGTGTTTCAAGGATAAATGTAATTTTCGATCTCGTAACGCCTTTCGGCTTCAGATATAAGGACGGGGAGCTTGCTTTTATGATAAAGAACGCAATTGCGGAAAAGGACGGCAGGCTCAATGCCGTAATCACCGTTGAACGTTCAATGTGCTGAATAATGCTTTTTAACGCACAAAGTCACAAAAGACTTTGTGCGTTTATTTTAAGTTGACTTGACACGGATTTTGTGATAAAATAAAACTATACTATATTATGAGAGAGTGTTTGTATGAACGGCAATAACGGAAAATGCGGAAAACTGTTTGTTATAGAAGGGCTTGACGGATGCGGTAAAAGCACACAGCTTGAGATGCTGAAAGCAAGCGCAGACAGCAATATCCGTTTCATCAGCTTTCCGAATTACAACAGTGCAAGCGGTGAGATAATCAAGGACTATCTCAGCGGTAAATTCTGCGAGGAAAACGGCAGAACGGGCGCATATACGGCCGGCAGTTTCTATGCGATAGACCGTTATATCAGCTACAAGACCGACTGGGAAAAGGATTATAAAGCGGGCAAGACCATAATAGCCGCAAGATACACCTCTTCAAATGCGATATATCAGATGGCAAAGCTGGAAAAATCCCAATGGGAGGAGTACCTTGAGTGGCTTGAGGACTACGAATACGATAAATTCGCAATTCCACGTCCCGAAAGGATTATATTTCTGGATATGCCCGTAGAGGTGTCGCAAAAGCTCCTTTCCGCACGTTACGGCGGAGATGAGGCGAAGAAGGATATTCACGAAAGCAACGTTGCTTTTCTGAAGGCCTGTCGGGAAACGGCGCTATACACAGCCGACAAGAAGGGCTGGTATATACTGCCGTGCTCGGACGGTGAAAATCCTTACACTCCCGAAAAGATAAATAAGGAATTATCGGCGCTGATTTACGGCTGATAACAGGCAAAAGCAAGGTAATATAAAGTGTTGGAATTAAAGAAAATTGAACTCAGCGACAAGCAGTGGATAGATCCGCTTCTGAAGCTGTCTGATTTCAGAGGTTGTGAGTATAACTTCACAAATAACTTTGTGTGGAGCGGTGTTTACAACATTACTGTAGGACGTTTTCAGGATTTTTATGTATCAAAGCACGGAAACTGTTTCGTGTTTCCCGCAGGAAAAGGCGATACGGACGCACTGCTTTCAGAACTAAAAAATTACTGTGACAGTACGGGAATTCCGTTTGAATTCTGCAGTATGGATATAAAGGACAAGCAGATGCTTGAACAGCGTTATCCCGGTATGTTCACCTTCGATACAAGTGAAGATCTGTACGACTATGTGTATCAGTCGCAGTCGCTTGCAACGCTCGGCGGAAAGAAGTTGCATTCAAAGCGTAATTATATAAACCGTTTTAAACAGCTTAACTGGAGCTTTGAGGATATTACGCCGGACAATATTGACGAATGCAAGCAGATGAGCCTTGAATGGTGCATACGCAATGATTGCGATAAAAGCGAGGATAAGTCGGAGGAAATGTGTGCTGTCGGAATAGGACTCGAGCATTTCTTCGACTTAGGTCTTGTCGGCGGAATCCTGAGAGTCGACGGCAGGATACAGGCGTTTTCGTACGGCGAACAGCAATGCAGTGATACATTTGTAACCCACGTTGAAAAAGCGTTTACCGATTATGACGGAGCATATCCGATGATAAACTATATGATGGCAAACAGGTTCTGTAAAGGACTTGAATATATAAACAGGGAAGAGGATATGGGAGAGGAGAATCTCCGCAAGGCGAAGAAGTCTTATCACCCGTGTTTTATGGTTGAGAAGTTCAGTGCGGTTTATAATGCCGGGAAAGGACAATCAGAATGATATATGTATTTTTAGCGGACGGATTTGAAGAAACCGAGGCAATTGCCCCGATTGACATTTTAAAGAGATTTGGAAAAGAGGTAGTCACCGTCGGAATAGGCGGCGGTAAGATTACAGGCGCACACGGAATTACGGTTATTGCCGATATTACCGACAGCGATGTTATTATGACAGATAAGGTCGAGATGATAGTTCTTCCCGGCGGTATGCCCGGAACGCTCAACCTTGAGAAAAGCCCCGTTGTACAGGCGGCTATAAAATTCTGCACCGATAATAAGAAAGCGATAGGTGCTATCTGTGCCGCTCCGTCTATAATCGGAAAGCTTGGACTTCTGAAAGGCAAAAAGGCAACTTGCTTCCCCGGCTTTGAACAATTCCTTGAGGGTGCAATGTTAACGGGCGACCTTGTAAATATTGATGATAACATAGTTACCGCAAAGGGCGCAGGTGCGGCTGTAGAATTCGGACTGGCACTCGGAGCATTGCTCTGCGGTGAAGGAAAAGCAGAAAAGACAGCTAAGTCTTTACAGTGCAGATGAGCGTAAACGAGCAGAAAAAACAACTGAGAAAATCCTTGCTTCAGAAGCGAAAACTGCTTTGTGACAGTGAAACGGCTGTTAAAAATGCCGCTATAACCGAGAATCTATTAAGTCTTGAAAAAGTGCGGACGGCGGATACTATACTGCCGTTTGTTTCGACAGACGGCGAGGTGGATACGAGAGAATTCATAACGCAGTGCCTGAAAGCAGGAAAGAATGTCGCTGTGCCGAGATGTATAGACGGCAGTAATATGGAGTTTTGCGTGATACATACGTTTGACGATCTTGAAAAAGGTATGTACGGAATCGACGAGCCGAAAAAGAGATGTGCTGTGATTGATGCCGCCGGTGCGGAAAACAGCGTGCTGATAGTTCCTGCACTCTGCTTTAATGCGAAAGGCTTCAGACTCGGTTACGGCAAAGGCTATTATGACAGATTTATAAACGGTTATAAGGGCTATACTGTCGGAGTATGCTATGAAGAATTTCTGACGGAGGATATACCTGTCGATGATTACGACAGATGCGTTGATATAGTCATTACAGAAAAACGGAAAGGACAAAAATATGGAGAATAATCCTATGGATTTAACTCATAAGGATGAAAATACCGAAAGCACCGAAGAACGCACAATTATGATGGATTCGATAAAAGCGCTTCATACAGGCGAAGTGCGAAACGAGGATTCATCTCATGACAGCGGATACGAAAGCGTTCCGGGCGGTGAAGAATCGCTTTCTGGGGACGGTGAGCCTGCGGAGGACGAGGTAACCGAAGAAGAATATCAGGAATATCTTGCGGCAAAAAAAGAACGCAACAAGAAAATCAAAGCGAAAAACCGCCATAGAAGAACGTTTTCACATATTCTCACAGGCGTTCTGCTGTCAGTTTTTATCATATCAATTTCTGCGTTTCTTGCTACATACATTGTAAAGTCGGCACTTGATTTTACAGGAATCGGAAAAACCTATTGCCAGGCTGAGATACATATAAACGAGGATTCGACAACAGATGAAATCGCTCAGGATCTTGCAAATCTCGGCATTATAAATATGCCGGATGTGTTCAAGCTCTACGCCAAAATGTTCGGCAAGGGTGATAAGTTCATAAAGGGTACTTTCACGGTTGACACAACCATGTCGTACAGTGCGCTTATTTCTGAGCTGCAGACAGTATCTACTGTAAATCAGACGGTTTCAATACAGATAACCGAGGGTATGACTATTGATGAGATTGCTCAGATGATGGAGGATAACCGTGTCTGCCGTGCCGAAGATTTCATGGAGCAGTGCAAGACGCTCGGAGATACTTATAAATTCCAGAAACGTCTTGAGAATAAAAAGCTGAAATATTATCAGATGGAAGGATATATATTCCCCGATACATACGAGTTCTATATTCTTCCTGCCCTTGAGGACAATAAGGAGCTTGATACAAGCGAGTATGCCGCAGATGCTCTTGATATTATATATCAGAACTTCAATAACAAGCTGACGGCACGTTACTATAACCGTATGAGCGAGCTTGGGCTTACGCTTGACGAAACCATAACGCTTGCTTCGATAGCACAGCGTGAGGCGGATACTACGACCAATATGGGCAATGTTGCATCGGTATTCTTCAACCGTATGGCTGATGCGGAAGCATTCCCGCATCTTGAATCGGACGTTACCGTACATTATGTTGATGAGCATATAAAGCCGCATCTCACTTCATCGCAGTACGATCAGAAAATGTTTGACGCATATAACACCTATAAGTGTGACGGTATACCGATAGGACCTATCTGCAACCCGGGACTTGACGCTATAAAGGCAGTGCTTTATGCGCCTGAAACAAGCTATTACTATTTCTGTGCAGACCCTGACACAACAGAAATGTATTTTGCAGAAACTATTTCGGAGCATGAGGAGAATCTCCGCAAGTGCGGACTGGATCATGCGATAGCCGAATAATCAAACAATCAATATTCCGCCGCAGAGCTTTCTGCGGCGGAATGTCATAATAAGGTAAAAGAAAGGTTAAGTTTATGTTAGAACTTTTATCGCCTGCGGGTGATCTTGAATGTCTTATGTCAGCCGTTGATTACGGTTGTGACGCTGTATATCTCGGAAGTACAATGTTCGGTATGAGAGCAGGTGCGGCAAAATTCGATCCCGAAACGTTGAGGAATGGCGTTGAATACGCTCATGCAAAGGGTGTAAGAGTATATCTTACCTGCAATACCGTTCCGTCAAACGATGAGATAGAACTGCTCCCCGAATTTATAAAAACCGCATACGACTGCGGAATAGATGCTGCAATAGTAAGTGACATCGGCTGTATTGCTCTGATAAAGCGTACCGTTCCCGATCTTGAGATCCACGTTTCTACACAGGCGGGAGTAGTAAACTATGTAACTGCAAATGAACTGTATAAGATGGGTGCAAAGAGAGTAGTGCTTGCCCGTGAGGTAGATATTGAAAATATAAAGCGTATAAGGGATAACATACCTGATGATATGGATATTGAAGTGTTCGTTCACGGGGCAATGTGCGTTTCATTTTCCGGAAGATGCCTGCTTTCCGCTTTTATGACAGGCAGAAATGCCAACAAGGGCGAATGCGCTCAGCCTTGTCGCTGGAAATATCACTTAGTTGAAGAAAAACGCCCCGGCGACTACTATGAGCTGTCGGAGGGCGATGGCGGCTCTTATATTCTTAACGCTAAGGATATGTGTATGATAGAGCATCTTAAAGAGCTTAATGATGCAGGCGTTACCAGCTTCAAGATTGAAGGCAGAGCGAAATCCGCATATTATACGGCAACAGTAACGAATGCCTACAGAGCTGCGCTTGATGCAGTGAAAAACGGTGAACCGGTTCCGAAGTGGGCGGTTGATGAAGTTTATAAGGTAAGTCACAGACAGTATTGCACCGGATTTTATTTTAACAAGGATGACGCAAACCAGTATTACGAGAACAGCGGCTACATCCGTGAGTGCGACTTTGTCGGCGTAATTGACAGCTGTGAGAACGGCAGGGTGAATATCACGCAGAGAAATTATTTTACCGTTCACGATGACCTTGAAGTGCTGTCGCCAGGAAAGACACCTGTAAAGCTGGATATTCCTTATCTGATAAATTCAAAGGGCGAGCAGACAGAGATAGCAAACCGTGCGACAGAAAAGATGTATTTTGACTATCCCGTTTCTTTCCCTCCTCATTCGATAATAAGAAAACCGTTGAGCAAATAGTAAACTACGGAGGTAACTATCATGCTGAAAGCTCCGCAAAACCTGTTCGCTACCGCTTATGACGGATCGGTGCGATCCGACTGGCAGACGGTAGAGGGCGCAGACGGCTATATATTGCAGTTCTATAATGCAGATGAACCGGAAAAGTGCATAAAAACACGCTATGCACAGAATAACTCAAAGCTGATACTTGGGTTTCGCAACGGCAGAAAGTATGTTGTACGGGTAAAAGCGTTCAGCTATCGTGACGGGAAAGAGGTATACGGTGAACTGTCACAGCCGGCAGAATTTACGCCGATGTGCCATCACCTTAAAGCTCAGAATGTAATTACGATGAACAAGGGCGAAACGTCACAGATAGTATGGGAATGCAGAAATAAAGTGCCTGCCGTTACTTTTGAATGCGATGACAGTGATGTGGCGACCGTAACAAAGGGCGGACAGGTTACTGCCGTTTCGGACGGTACGGCTGAGATAAAGCTGACGGCTGATGACGGTCAGACTTTTACTGTTAAGATAGTTGTCGGCAGGGATATGTCACGTTATCCGGCTACGGCAAGGATCATGCTCTGCGGCGATATAATGTGTTCGCTTGAGCATCAGCGGAAAGCCGCTTTGCGTTCGTTTGATTTTACAGACGCATTCGGAACGCTTAAAGATACGGTCAGTTCAGCCGATTATTCTGTAGCAGTGCTTGAAACCACCTGCTTTGACGGAGCGCCGTTTGAATATGAAAAGATACGCACAGACAGCGGAAGCCCCAATTGCAATTCTCCGTCCACCTTCATAGACACAGTGAAAAACTGCGGATTCAATGCACTGGTAACCGCTAATAATCATAACTGTGATACAGGGCTTGAAGGGCTTCACGCTACCATACAACGTATCAGAAACAGCGGTATGGCAAATATCGGTACGCTTGACGATGAAACTCATATTGCCGATATAAACGGCATAAAAGTAGGATTTGTCGCAGTAAATTCAATATCAAACGGGCTTGAGAAAAATATACCGCCCGAAATTATCGGGAAATATGAGCCTGAGCATTTCAGACAGCTTGTTGAAACGCTTAAAAATGAAGGTGTAGAGTATATAATCGCATATCAGCACTGGGGTGTTATGAATTCCGTTACGGTTCGAAATTCTCAGATAAAGACGGCTGAATATATGGCGCAGTGCGGTGTGGATCTTATTATAGGTTCTCATCCGCACGTTATGCAGAGGGTCGGTAAAATACACACATCCGCCGGCAGAGATGTGACGTGCTTCTATTCTCTGGGCAATCTTTTGTCATCTATGAAAGAGCTTCGTGAAAACCGTGAGAGTGTAATTGTAAATCTGATTCTCACAAGAACCGAAAGCGGAGTAAAGTCTGATATATCGTGCATTCCGACGCTTTGCAAGGATACCTCCGACGGATATACGGTAAGCGTTCTTGACGGGTCGCTGACACAAACAGAACAGATTTCCGAAGATCGCATAAGAGATATACTCGGCAAGGAGGGAGTTATACGAAAATACCCTAAATTCTTGCTGCAAGGCTCAGCTGTGCTGAGAAATATATTCCGTGACAGCGGTTTTTCTTATGATGATACTGCTCTTATTTTATCGCCCTTATCGCTTGTAAGCAAAAAAAGCAATCTTTCGGGAAAAGCCGACAGCCAAAGAAATAAAATTGATATAAATAAAAATTTCAAATCGTTTTTAGACGGCTCAGACAGCGATTATATCGTAATCGACCTTTATACTGCGGCGGCTGTTTCGTGCTACAGGTACGGCGACAGCTTCTATACGGCATCAGGCAGTTTTATTTCTTCCGATTTTTACAATTCCAATAAAGACAGGCTTGAAAAAATTTCTCCGCCTTTTGACGAAAAAACAGTAAAATCTGCGCTTAAAGAATATGCGAAAATTGTCTTGTCAAAATATGATAAGGATAAAATCATATTAGTGCGGTTAAAATTCAGCAATATCTGCGTAATAGAAAATCAGCTCAGAAACGGTAAAAGCAGAAATGCGCTGAATAAGCGGTTGAGGCTGTATGAGGATTATCTTATTTCGCTTTTACAGCCGGTGGTTATTGATGTTTCCGGCAATTATTTTATGTCGTCAAAAAGTGACAATATGATGTCCTTTGAGCCGCTTTTCTACGATGATGTAAGAATCAAGCTGAACTCAGCGGTAAAACGTATCCGCAAGGATACATATTTTTCTGCACCGGAAATAAGGCTGCAGCTTATGCGTGTCATAAAGTACTATGATAATATGACGGCAAGAGCCTATCAACCTGAACTGCTTGACAGAAATTATGTATCGGACAGAATGGCAGAGCTTACGTCAAAACAGTTTGTCGCTGAGAATTTCGAGTATTTTGTATATCTGCGTGAAAACGAGATCCGTACCTATGATGATGCAAAAATCCTGCTTTCTGCTAAAGCAGGTGCAGAAAGGCTTATTTCGGCAATAAAAGCCGCTGAGTGTATTGACGGCGACCTTGGCGATTGCAGTTACGATGATATAAAGATAGTTTTCGATGAGAACTTCCTTATGACAAAACAATTATCCCGTAAACTTTCTGAGGTTTACAAATATACTGTTCCCGATAACTGCGAACATATTTTTCTTATCAGAAATGACCGCAAATTGCTTGAAGACTACGAAGTACAGCACAAACCTGTATTGGTTGACATCTGGGGCAGCTGTATTTCCCGTGAATCCGTTAACCGCAATTCCTCAGGTATGTATGTCGATAAGTACATTTTCAAGCAGCCGTTTTTGCTTGCAGACGAGCCTGAAATACCGTTTGATAACGATTTGAAGGCTGATAAATTCTGCGGCAGTAAGTGGCGAAGACGCACTGTCAAAGAGGCTTTTTTGCACGAAGGAAAACGCATTTTATCTGACAGTAATGCCAAATGGCTGATTATTGATATGTACGACCTTATCTGCAATATGCGTAAGTACTGCGATTCGCTTTTCGAGGTGGATGATTTCATACTTCGCACCGCTTTTTACAAGTCGATTTCCGATAAATGCGAAAGTACCTATTTATTTAACGAAAGAAGCCGTGAATATCTCGAAAGAGCGCTTGAAAACTTCTGCAAATTTGTCACAGAGCGCTATGGAAAAAACGTTATTTTAATTAAAGCCGATCTTAAAGACCGTTATATTTCGCTTGACAATCGGTTAGAAATGTTATCCGACAGCGATAACACATTCAAAACCAAAAAAGCATTTATAAACGGATTTGAAGAAGAATTCGCACGTCTTACCGATTGCTGTGTAATTGATATTTCTAAAAGGTTTTATTCCGATGACCGCTTTGCACTTGGCGGTGCGCATATCGTCCATTATGAAGATGAGTTTTACAGTCAATGCTGTAAGCATATAACGGCTTTCCTCGCCGGTGCCGATAGCCGCTATACTGATAAAGTCGATGAGGAGTATATCACTCTGAGAGATATGAAAATTAGATAAAGATTAGCTATCCCCGTTCAGTTTAATGCTGTATGGGGATAGTTTCAGGCTACAAAAAACCGATTTGCAAGCAAGTCGGGGTTAAATTTATGCTAAATTATGCCTTTGCATGGAAAATACGCTCAATAACAGCGGAAAAGAGGAAAATATGCGCTTTCTCCAGCTATGGATCGCATATTTTTGGCTCTTTGTCAATAGTTGGGGTACGAAAAACATAAAATTGCGTCAGCGGGTTCAGATCAAGAATCCGCTGATAATTTTTGATGAGAAAAAATGTGGAGAATACGGTTACGGAATCTTCTGAAATTTCTGTAACCGTAAGCAAATGAACTGATAATGCCGTCAAACCATGATTTCAGCGTTCGAGCGCAATACCGAAAATCTTCAAGCAAACTTATCTCGGCAATATGTATCCACTCGGGCAGCATTGCTTCAGCCTGTTCGGCGTTGCTTCGCAAAGCAGTGAAAAATTTTTCTTTCAGGCAGTGTGCGTCCATAATATTCGCCGAATACGAGAGCATAATATTCACGGCTTGTTTGTCTGCGTCATTTAAGCTGTTAAAAGGCTTGATGAGCAGTGAACGTGAACGCTTGAAATACTTTCTCATGCTGTCATCAAGTGATTGCTGAGCCTTTTTCCTGACTCTTTCAAATGCCCATATTACTTGCCGTATCCAGTGATATTTGTCTACAATTTTTGTTGCGCCGCTGAACAGATTGTCTGCCATTCTGAAATACGGTTTCCACATATCAGACACAAAGAAGCGCACATTCCGACGCTGTTCATTCTCATATTTTTTGAAATATGAATTCAAGTCGTTCTCAAATCTTGTCGGTAAAATATCAAGCACTATTCTGTTTTTAGGGTCGGTCAGAATGCACTGATATTTTTCTCCGGAGGCATTGCCTTTAAATTCGTCAATAGCCAGTACTTCGGGCATTTCGCTTATGTGCGGATAATCCACATTGTCAAAAATCCTCTGCACTATGGTTGTTGATATATCCGCTTCTTCGGTCACGCTTTTGTATGTACTGACATCAATTAATTTTATTATGACCTCCCCTATCAAACGCTTCGTCATACGTTGATATTTGCCTACAAACCCGATGATGACGGCTGACATTCATCTGCACGATCATCAGAAAAATGCGATTGCTCACGCTATGTTTGGCGGTAATACGCTGTTTGCTCACTGTGTCGGTGCGGGCAAGACCTTTGAAATGATCGCAACAGCGATGGAATCAAAAAGGCTCGGTCTTTGCACAAAATCGCTGTTTGCGGTGCCGAATCATCTGACTGAGCAGATCGGTGATGATTTTCAGAAGCTCTACCTAGGTGCTAATATCTTGGTGGCGACTAAAAAGGACTTCAAGAAGGAAAATCGCCAGCAGCTCTTTGCAAAAATCACTACTTGCAACTACGATGCAGTTATCATCGGTCACTCTCAACTCGGCAAGATTCCTGTTTCAAAGGAGAGGCAGGTCATGACCATTCATTCGCAGATCGACGATATTCTGCGAGGTATCGAGAACTGAAAAAGAGCGAAGGCTCAAAGTTCCAGATCAAGGCTATGGAGCGTACCCGTAAGAGCTTGCAGAAACAGCTTGATAAGCTCGAAAAGGCAGGACAGGACGATACGCTGACCTTTGAACAGCTCGGTATCGACCGTCTGTTCGTCGATGAAGCCCATGAGTTCAAAAACCTGTTCGTCGCCACAAAATTGCAGAATGTAGCCGGAATCTCCAACTCCGCTTCGCGGAAAGGCCTCGATCTTTTCCTCAAAGGCAGATACCTCGATGAAAAGACTGGCGGTAAGGGCGTGGTTTTCGCCACGGGAACACCTCTGAGCAATTCTATTACAGAGCTGCACACCATGATACGTTACTTGGAATATGATTTCCTGAAAGATTACGACTTACAGCACTTCGACAACTGGGTTGCGGCCTTTGGAGACCAGAAAACCGATTGGGAGTTAAAGCCTGCGGGTAACGGTTTCAAGGAGCGCACCCGTATTGCAAACTATACAGGTCTACCCGAATTGATGAGTATGTTCAAACAGGTGGCGGCTATTCGTACTGCGGATACGCTGACACTTGATGTGCCTGAGTGCGATTATCAGGTGGTGTAGGTCGAAGCTAGGTAAATCGGTAATTTACACTTTAAACGGACAAACGCAAGGCTCTGAGTCTAAAACGTTTATTTCGCAAGAATTGAAATTTAGAAATTAAAGAGAATATATGCTTGTCAGCATCGATTGTTCACAGATAGGTACTACGGCCCGCCAAGAGCTTTTTATGGCTTCTCGCGACAGATTGAAGCAAGGTAAATTTTATTCTGAACTCAAACAACATGTAATTGAACTTTTGTCAAACGATACTCATTTAAAGCAAAAATAGCAGGAATACAAGGGACGAGCGTTCAAGGAATTGGGAGAAGACAAGGATATGGTTCAGTCCTTGTTCTCTAAATTAAAAGATAATCAGGATATACGTAAGATGTTTTCCGGAAACAACGGTGCGTTTTCATTTTTTTCAAGGAAAACCAATAAACCTGTTTCAAATGATAAACAAAAAGAGAATAAAAAGAAGGTAAGCAAAAAATTAAATCGTTATCCTTCGATGTTGAGAATAAAAGGTTTTGAAAGCGATGCAGAAGATGAGGTTTTTGTTAAAGTAATCCATAAGGGGAGAAAAGGCAAAATCACGCTCGAAACTGATGTTGAAAACACTTTTTTATCTCGTTCCAATGATGCCGGAAAAATTGAAATAACTACTACAGAAGTGAAAAAAATAAATGGATACAACGGAATGTCTTGGAGGTAATTTATGAACTATAGTTCTTATTCAGAATTTGCAATTAAACGTAAAGAACTGTATGAAGGAAAAGTAACCAAAATCCCATGTCCTGAATGTAGTGGCGGCTATATAAGCAAAAGTAATGATCCTAAAAAAAGAGCAATAATACATTTTACTGCGATAAATGCAACATGAAAATTATTGTTAATTGACCGCAAGCGTCCGAATGAATTAAACTTTAACCGCCCACAGCAGTGAGCGGTTTTCTTATACTCGTGTGCAATCAATTGCACATGACTTGAACACAAACTTTGCAAAAACAGCCGTTTTTTGTGAAGTTCGGCGCAGATCAGAACCGAACTTAATAATTTTACCGCTCCACGAGGGCGGTATTTTTATACCCTAAACAATTTATTCCGAACGTTGTGGGCAATGAACACAGTGGGCGGAGAAAGGACAGAAACATGAACAACAGAAGAATTTTCATCGGCTTACAGCACTTCGCAGAGGGCGAGGGGGACGGCGTAATAATAGTGGACAGCTTTTCACACGCATGGGATAACGAGGGCGGAGTGCTTGACATCAAATCACAGATAGCACAGCGTCAGGGAAAGAACGATTATACCGCATGGGACGAGGCAGGAAAGATACAGAACAATCTTGTCAATACCATACTGTCGGTCAACTGCCACACAATCATTACACTGCGTACCAAGATGGGCTATGCTATGGAAATCAACGACAGGGGCAAGACCGTTCCCGTCAAGATAGGACTTGCGCCGGTGCAGCGTGATAACACCGAGTATGAATTTGACATAGCATTTCAGATAAACCGTGAGCATATCGCAAGTCTTTCAAAAGACACAACATTCCTCGATAAGTGGTCGGGTGTTATCACCGAAGATTTAGGTGCTCAGCTCGGCGCATGGCTAAGCGAGGGTGCAGAGCCCGACAGATGTGAAGAATGCGGCGCTGTCATTATGCCGACACCTAAGCATACGGTAGCGGAAATGGTTGAAAGTTCGGTTGCAAAATTCGGCAGAAAGCTGTGCATAGCGTGTGCTAAGAAGGAGGTCGAAAAGCAGAATGCCGCTAAGACCGTATCAGAGTGAGCTTGTCGAGCAGACAAGGCAGGCGTGGCGTGAGGGTTATCACGCTCCCTGCATTGTTCTCGGGTGCGGCGGCGGTAAGTCGGTGATAGTAGCAGAGATAGCACGGCGGACTACATTCAACGGGAAAAAGGTAATGTTTCTTGTACACAGGCAGGAGCTTGTTCAGCAGATAATAAGGACGTTCATACGCTGGGGCGTTGATATGAACTACTGTGACGTGATGATGGTGCAGACCGCAGCACGACGGATAAAAAAACTGTCAAAGCCTGCGCTTATCATTACAGACGAAAATCACCACAGCCTTGCGCTGTCGTACAAGAAAATCTATGATGCTTTCCCCGATGTGCTTCGTGTGGGGGTAACGGCAACGCCTGTCCGCCTGAATGGCGATGGTCTGGGTGATGTCAACGACAAGCTGATAATCGGGCCGTCTACCAAATGGCTTATTGATCACAACTGTCTTGCACCGTATGACTACTATGCACCGTCCGTAGCCGACTTATCAGGGCTTCATATCAAAATGGGCGAGTTTGTTACGGCGGACGTTGAAAAGGCGATGATCAAAAAGGCTGTATTCGGTGATGTTATCGGATACTACAGACAGCTTGCAGACGGTAAGAAAGCCGTCTGCTACTGCTCAAGCGTTAAGCACTCGCTTGCTACCGCCGAAGCGTTCCGAGAAGCAGGCATAAACGCCGTACACATTGACGGTACAACTCCCGATGCAGAGCGTAATCGTATTATTTCGGATTTCAGAGCAGGACGGATAACGATACTTTGCAATGTCGATTTAATATCGGAGGGCTTTGACGTTCCCGACTGCGAATGTGCGATATTGCTCCGTCCCACTCAATCTCTTACGCTGTACATTCAGCAGTCAATGAGATGTATGCGCTATCGACCGGGCAAGCGTGCGATAATTCTTGACCATGTCGGCAATTACGCACGCTTCGGAATGCCCGATGATGACCGCCTGTGGTCACTTGAAAAGCGCAAGCGCAACATAAAGAAAGAAGCTGCGGAGAATGCCGAAAAGGTGAAACAGTGTCCCGAATGTTACTATACATTCGGAGCGCCGCCGCCCGGTCAGCCCTGTATCTGCCCTCACTGCGGATATGTTTTCCCGGTAAAGAGCCGGGATATAGAAACAAGCGAAAGCACCGAGCTTATTCATATCGAGGGCTTCAGGCTGGATTTCAGCAGTCCCGATGATTGTTCGTCCTATTCCGATCTGCTTGCATACGCAAAGAAGAAAGGGTATCAGAGGGGCTGGGCGTTTTACGAAGCAAGAAAGAGAGGTTTTATCTATTGACAGAAGAACACAGTATCCAGAATGCTGTCAGACGTGCGCTGTCCGAGAACGGCTGTGTGATATTCCGCATTAACGTCGGCAAGGGCAGAACATTTGACGGCAGATATTTCGACACGGGCGTACCGGTCGGATTTTCAGACCTGTTCGGCGTAAGGCAGTCGGACGGAAAGGCAATATTCATAGAGGTAAAGACAAAAACGGGACGTATTCGCCCCGAACAGAAGAATTTTATTGAAAAAATGCGTCGTTCGGGTGCTGTTGCAGGTATATGCAGAAGCACAGAAGACGCAATAAGACTTATAACGGAGGATAAATAATATGGCATTTTCACAGAACAATTCAGCGGCTACGAGTGCGCTCAAGCCCGAAGGCAGATATGAAACGATAATCACAAGCGTAGACGAGAAAACATATAAGAGCGGCAGTACATCGCTGAGCTTCAGACTGACGATAAGGAATGATATTCCGGAGCAGAAATACGGCAACGCCTGCCTGTTTTATCAGATATGGAAGGCTAAAGAACCTACAAAGGAAGACCTTGCGGTAAACGGTTATACGTTCGGCAGACTTATGGCAGTAGGCAAGGCCGCAAAGCTCACTGACGGCAAGGAATACAAGGATCTTGCGGAATACTGCGACGATCTTGTCGGCAAGTGTGTGATAGCTGTAGTAAAGCACGAAACGGACGATAAGGGCACCACAAGAGAAAAGGTAAGCTATCTTGAACCGACACAGCACCCCGACTGCAAGCATAAGTTCAAGACCGCCGTGACCGCCGATACCGTATCAGCGCCGAAAAATGAGAGCTTTGCGGCAACCGCAGCAACGGAAGCAGTTACGGAAGATGACGATGACTATCCGTTCTGATGGGGGAAATAATGTACGAATATATTCCCGATGAGCTTAAAAAGCTCTCAAACTGGGTGTGCTGGCAGGCTGTACCCGATGAGGCAGGCGGTAAGATAAAAAAACTTCCGATCAATCCTCATACGGGCGAACTTGCTCGCTCCAATGATCCATCCACATGGTCGGATTTCAATACGGCTGTAGCGGCTTCGGCAGGTTTCGCAGGCGTCGGATTCATGTTCGGAAACTGCGAGTATTTCGGTGTTGACATTGACGGAGTGGGTGACGAGATAGCCGCATTCAAAACCGGCGAAAACAACATTATCACCGAATTTATAACAACTCTCCAGTCATATACCGAGCTGTCGCAGTCCGGCAAAGGCATTCACATAATCTGCAAAGGAAACCTGCCGAAGCAGGGGCGCAGACGAGGCAATGTCGAAATGTACGAAACAGGCAGATTTTTCGTTATGACGGGCAAACCGTGCGCCGAATATATGGATATAAACGAATGCACAGAGGCTATTAAGGCGTTGCACGAAAAGTACATAGGCGGAGGGCGTGAGCCTTCCGCTGTGCCCCGTGCTTATGCGCCGGCACTTCCGGCAACCGCAAATGATATTATAACTCTCGCCGGAAAAGCAAAGAACGCACCACGCTTCAATGCACTTATGCAGGGCGATTATTCAGGATATGTGTCACAGTCTGAGGCTGATATGGCGCTTTGTAATATGCTTGCGTTCTGGTGCAGGTGTGATGCGGATATGATGGACTGTATATACAGACAGTCGGGGCTTATGCGTGAGAAATGGGACAGACGGCAGTCGGGCAGTACATACGGTGCAATAACGATACAAAAAGCCATAGCCGACTGTGAGAAGGTATACGAACCGGCACAGAAATCACCGCAGTTTACGGCAAGGTTCACAGGTGAAAGCTCTGTTGTACACGCAAAACTCGATACAGCACAGGACGAGCCTGTAAAGCTGTACACATTTGACGATACAGGGAACGCAGAACGGCTTATAGACTTATTCGGCAGTGAGATCCGCTACAGTTATACAGACAAGCGCTGGCTGTATTATGACGGTAGGAAGTGGTGCTACGACAACAGCGGAACAATAGAGCGCATAGCCGATAAGGCTGTACTTGCGATGAAGGCAGAGGCTAAGGCATACGAGCAGATGGACGTTGAGGACGGCGGAGATATGGCAAAGAACTTTGAAAAACACCTGAAATCAAGCCGAAGCAACAAATCGAAATCTGCAATGCTGAAGGAAGCACAGCATCACGTTCCGATAGTGCCGGCACAGATGGATAAGTACAAGATGGTGCTTAATACTCCGAGCGGTGTTCTTGACCTGAAAAGCGGTACGCTGAGTGAGCATAAGCCGGAAGCATACTTCACCCGTATCACGTCGGCTGAGTACACAAGCAATGCCGACTGTCCGCAGTGGCTGAAATTTCTTGACGAGATATTCGGCGGCGACAAGGACCTTATACGATATGTTCAGAAGGCGGTCGGCTATTCGCTGACAGGCTCAACGGCGGAGCAATGCGTATTCTTCCTGTTTGGCACGGGCAGAAACGGAAAATCAACGTTTCTTGATATTATCCGTGCAATTATGGGCGACTACGCAAGCAATATCCAGCCGGAAACAATAATGGTACGCAGTAATCAGAGCAGTGCCATAAACAGCGATATAGCACGTCTTAAAGGCGCAAGGTTTGTTACGTCTGTAGAGCCTAACGAGGGCGTGCGTATCAACGAGGGTCTGCTGAAGCAGCTTACAGGCGATGATATAGTTACTGCCCGCAAGCTGTACGGCGATGAGTTTGAGTTCAAGCCCGAATTCAAGCTGTGGATGGCGACTAATCATAAGCCGATAATCAGAGGCACAGACACAGGCATCTGGCGCAGAGTGCATATGATACCATTCACTGTACAGATACCCGAAGAAAAGAAAGACCCACGTCTTAAATATAAGCTGTGCCGTGAGCTGCCCGCTATCTTCCGCTGGGCAGTAGAGGGGTGCGTACTGTATCAGGCTGAGGGACTGCATATGCCGAAGGCAGTAGTCGCTATGGTCAAGGAGTACCGCAGAGAGATGGATGTTATCTCCGCTTTTGTCGAGGACAGGTGTACAGAGGGCAAGGACTGCTATGCGCAGGCTAACGTGCTTTATGCGGCGTATGCACAGTGGTGCGATGACAATAACGAGTATAAGATGTCAAATACGAAGTTTGGTGTTGAATTGTCGAAAAAGTATCCTAAGGTGCGAGCAAAAAACGGTAATTGTTACATCGGAATAGCTATAAGCTGAAAGGAGGGTGAAGGGTGGTGAAGGGTTTAAGGGTTTTTCTAACCTTTCATACGGAAAATGAAAAAAATAAATATATATAAAAGGTGTTGGAAAACGGGCAAAACCCTTCACAACCTTACACCGAATGATTATGAAGAAGATAAATTTCAATGATCCGGCAACATTTGAAAAGCTGGAGCATATGGCATACGAAAACACGCTTGATTATACCGACTTTCCGCCTGCCGAGTATAAATACTTCGATAAGCTGTCACAGCTCGGTAGTATCTACCGCAGCGGTCAGCTTCCGAAGGGACTTTGCAAAGAGCGTAAGGACGCATATCTTTGTGATTATCGCAAGGACGCAGACAAAACAAGGAAAAATCACGAGGCAGAGGTCGGATACCAGGAGAATATACGAAGGTCGGACGAGCTGAGATGTGAGATCAACAGCACAAGAAATCACGATGTCAAGCTGATGCTTGCACTGAGGTGTATCGAGCTGATGACCGGCGAGGAAGGATTTGAAAGGAGAAATTTAAATGAGTAGTTTTTACGAGTGCGAAATGAGACCCGGTTGCGTTGCCAGCCACAATAGGTATGGCAGTGTTACGCTTGTCACAGCTCTTGTGACGGAAGATTATCCTCAGCTGTGGGCTGTAGAGGCAAGAGATGGTGAGTTAAAAATTGTGCGTGAGGATGATTTGTACGATTTCGGATACTATGGGGAGTGATAGAATGACAAAGCAGAAACTTAAAGATTACCGCTACACCTGCAAGTGTATCAAGCAGCTTGAATCAGAGTTGAACGATGCGGCAGTAACCGACAGCACGCAGGGCTCACAGAGCGAATATCCCTATGTCAAACATAGCGTCACGATTTCCGGCGTTCCCGATACCGATACATATCTTGCCAAGAAAAGAAGGCTGTCTGAACTTAAAGCACAGAAAGCAGAAGTAGAACGGTTTATTGAGGACATTCCCGACAAGCAGACGAGAGATATGTTTAAGCTAAGGTACATCAAAGGGTATAAGTTAACGAAAACTGCTGTAGAAATCGGCGGAGATAATACACCTGACGGAGTAAGAATGAGAATAAATCGATATTTAGGTTAATGTTGTTCGTTTTGTTCGTTTTAAGGGTGTTATAATTTAAAATGACAAAATATAAAATATTTTTAATGAAAACGGAGAACATATGTTGACAAATAATGCCGAAAAGGATATAATTAACAATAAGAACGGAGGAATATATATGAAACCACGTGTTTTTGTTAGTTCTACTTTTTATGATTTGAAATATGTTCGAGAAGATTTAGCAAGCTTTATTCGCAATCACGATTTTGAACCAATTATGTTTGAAGATGGAGATATTGGGTATGATACAAATAAAGCTTTAGACGAATCATGCTATGAAGCAATGCATACAGCTGATATGGCAGTACTTATAATTGGTGGTCAATACGGCTCTAATGCGAGTTCTCAAGAATCTGAAATTGTGGATAGCTTTATATCGATTACTCAAAGAGAGTTCGAGACAGCGGTAAAAGATAACATTCCAGTGTTTGCATTTGTCGATACAAAAGTGCTTTCTGAATATAATATTTATAAAAGTAACATGGAAAAGTTCGAACGAAATCCTAAGTATATTGAATTTCATGCAACCAAAGATGTGCGAATTTTTAAATTTATTCATTCTATTTTTTGCCCAAACATGATACCGGTAAATGAATTTACCAAAATATCAGATATTAAAGATTTCTTGTCAAAGCAATGGTCTGATATGTTTAAAAAGTATTTAAAACAATGTAAGGAAGACAAAGAAATTGAAACCATAAAGACTTCTATTGCAAAGCTTGAAAGCATTGTTAACAGTATGACAGTTATGCTTGATGCTGTAGGTAAAAACGTGCTTAAAGAAACACCGAATGAATATAATGTTATCAAAGAAAAACAGCAAGTAACTGAAATCTGTAACATGATAAAAGATGCTGTTTCTTTCGAGGATAGAGCAGATAAATCAAGTCAATCCCCGTTGCCAAATAGACTTATTGACTTTATTTTTGATGTGAATAAGTATATCAGCAGTGTACGTGGTGCAGATCAAGATGCAGAATATGCAAGAAATGAGACTTATGGACATAGCCGTTTTATAGAACATGTTCGTAATTTGGGAATGAGAAAAGATTTGTTTGTATTTTTTGTAGATTCTGAAGCAATACCAAATATATGTGAAAATTTAAATAATGAACGAATTAAGAAGCTTGTTGCTGAAGAATTATCAAATACTGATTTTAGCTTTAAAAGGAAGATTAGATTTCGAGCCTAATTAATGAAGCCCGGCACAACGGTGTCGGGTATTCTTATACCCAAAAGAAAGGACGGTGTACCGCCAATGACCGAAAGACAGAAGAAATTCGCCGAATACTACGCTCAGTGCGGTAACGCCGCTCAGAGTGCGATACAGGCAGGATACAGCAAAAAGTATGCAAATACTAATGCTTCAAAATTACTACAAAATACTACAATTACGGAATACATAAAACAGCTCACCGAAGACGCCCAGACTGCACGCATAATGACCGCAAGAGAACGGCAGGCTTTGTTATCCGATATAGCTAATGATAAGCAGAACGAGCTGTCGGACCGTATCAGAGCTATTGACACACTGAATAAGATGACGGGGGAGTATGTGGCTAAGATACAAGCGGAGGTCAAGACCTCTGAAAAGCTTTCGGACGTTTTCGCTCAGATAGGCGGTGAGGGGCTTGATGAGTAAGTTTCCTCTGTCACAGAAATATATCGACTTCATCAACAGCGTGCATAATGTGACAGCGGACTTTCTCGAAGGTACTACCGCAAGCGGAAAGACAACCGTAGGCGCAGGCGTAAAGTTCATGCGTATGGTGTCCGCAAGCCGAAAGAAGCTCCACGTTATCGCCGCAAAGACAACCGGCAAGGCAGAAGAAACGATTATTCAGCAGGACAACGGCATTCTTGACCTTCACGCAAACGCAAAGTATTTCGGCAACGGCGATAAGGATTATAAACTGCCGCATATCAAGTTTGAGGGCAAGATAATCTATGTTCTCGGATATGACAACAAGGATAAATGGCAGATGGCACTCGGCGCTCAGTTCGGGTGCGTCTATATCGACGAGATAAATACCGCCGATATAGAGTTCGTCCGTGAGATGTCTACCCGAAATGATTACCTTATGGCTACTCTGAACCCCGATGATCCGGGCTTGCCGGTGTATAAAGAGTTTGTCAACCGCTCACGGCCATACAAAAAATACACCTGTGACGTGCCGGATGAAATAATGAAAGAGCTTACGGAAGAACCTGTGCCGGATTGGCGGTACTGGTTCTTTACTTTTCGTGATAATCTTTCGCTGACCGATGAGGACATACAGCGAAAGATGCTTGCCGCCCCGAAGGGTACTAAGCTGTACAAGAACAAGATACTGGGCTTGAGAGGGCGTGCAACGGGGCTTGTTTTCGATTTACAACCCCGTAATATAATTTCACTCGGTACGGCGCAAGGCTTTAAATTCGAGCGGTTCTCGGCGGGTTTAGATACAGCCTACTCGCAGTCTTCACCTGATACGATAGCATTTACATTTGTGGGAATCACGGCGGACCGCAAATGCGTAACGCTTGACGAGGAAACATACAACAACCGTGACCGTCAGATACCGCTTACACCGTCCGATATTCCGAAAATCTTTACCGAGTTTTTAGAGAAGAACCGTAAGCTGTGGGGCTTTGCAAAAGATGTCTACATAGACAGCGCAGATCAGGCAACGATACTCGAATGTCAGAAATTCAAGCGGCTTTCGGGAAGCCTGTATAACTTCATACCTGCGTTCAAGAAAACGAAAATAATCGACCGTATTCACTTGCAGTCAGCGTGGCTGGCGGCAGGTGATTTTTATATCCTGGAGCATTGCAAGAATTACATAGCGGAGCTTAACATATACAGCTGGAAAGAGGATAAGGCAGAGCCGGAGGACGGCAACGATCACTGCATAAACTCCTGCCAGTATGCCTGGCTGCCGTTCAAATCACTTATAGGGAGCGTGAAAACAGATGAAATTTGACATAGGAGAGAAAGTCAGACAGATGTTTCTGAACTGGCTCAATATAAATCCCGCATCGGAGCAAACCTTTGTCCTGAACGAAAGAACGGGGCTTATGGCGGACATTCTCCGGGCGAAGCTGTGGTACAGAGGTGACGCTTATGAGCTGTCGCAGTTCTTCAAGCAGCTCGGCTGCGGCACAAATTCTTTCTGGGGGAGCGTTCCCGATAACGAGAAAGTCCGCAAGATACACAGCGGTTTGCCTGCCATTATAGCCGATACGCTCGCCTATATCGTTTATTCGGATATGGACGATATAGCGGTCGAGGGCGAAAAAGGCAGAGCGGCGTTTGAGGATATATCGCAGAGCACTGACTTTACCGCACTTGTCGGAAAAGCAATAGTAGATACGCTTGTTGAGGGTGACGGCGCTTTCAAGATATCTGTTGATAATACGCTGTCTTCAACGCCTATTGTTGAATTTGTGGGAGCCGACAAGATCGAATATCGCTGTCTGAGGGGTGTCCTGTCAGAAGTTATCTTCCGCAGTGCCCACGAAGACGGCAACAGGATATATCAGCTTGAGGAGCATTACGGCAGAGGTTACATTGAAAGCAGACTTTATGATAACAGCGGTCATGAGGTACGCCTTGACAGCGTTCCTTGCCTTTCAGGCATTGAAACAAGAACGATATTCGATGGCGATTACATAATGGCTGTACCGCTGAAATTTTACGCATCAAAAAAATATCCGAACAGGGGTAAGAGCATATTCGACGGCGGTAAATCCGACTGCTTCGACGCTCTGGACGAGGTTATTTCGCAGTGGTGGGACGCCATAAGAGCCGGCAGAGTTACAAAGTATATTCCTTCCGATAAAATTCCTCGAAGTCCTGAAAACGGGGCCTTACAACGAGTAAACAGTTTCGGCAATGAGTTTATAGAGATAGCTTCATCTCTTGGTGACGAGCGCTCTTCTCAGATACAGGTCGTACAGCCCGACATCAAGTATGACGCATTTGTATCATCGTATACAAACTGCCTGCTGATGTGCCTGCAAGGACTTGTATCGCCTGCGACACTCGGTATTGATGTCGGCAAGATGTCAAGTGCGGACGCTCAGCGAGAGAAGAAGGACGTTACGGGCAACACCCGGAACACAATAACGACAGCGCTTGAAAAGGCTCTGCCTGAGCTTGTGTCGGCTGTATTAAAGACATACGACAATATGCAGGGAAAAGCCCCGGAAGAATACGAGGTAAGCGTTGATTTTGGCGAATATGGTGCACCCGACTTTGACAGCCGTGTCGAAACGGTCGGCAAGGCAAGTACCTACGGCATTATGTCGGTCGAAACGCAGGTCGAGGAGCTGTGGGGATCATCAAAAGAAGACGAATGGAAAGCCGGTGAAGTCAAGCGTATAATGCAGGAAAAGGGGCTTGCCGATGGTGCGACATCTGCGGTAGGTGATGAGCTTGCTTAGTTTCAGAGATATTGCAAGGATATTCGAGGAGATAGAGTTAAGGCTCATTGCTTCGCTGAAACGCAATCTTTCACGGCACAAAGCTGAAGAAGAAAAAGAAGGCTTTGAATGGTCTGCGTGGCAGGCTGAAAAGCTCAATAACATTGACAATTTCCGCAAGGAGAACGCTCAGATAGCGGACGAATATGTAGATGTTATTGACGATGAAACCCGACAGCTTATGACGGATCAGTTTCACGAGGGAGAGCATACAGCGGAGCAGTCGGTCATTGATGTTTCGGAAAGCGGTGTCAATGTTCCCGATGTTCCCGATGTTCCGGCACAGCCTCAGCCGCCCGAAGCGCCGACAGCTATGCCCGATGATCACTTTTTCGGTGTCAACAAGCCGAAGATGGATAAGCTGATGGAAGACGTAACAACGCTTGAAAAGACCGCCCTTACCGCCGCTGTGCGTAATATGGACGATGTTTACCGCACAACGCTGAACAAGGTACAGCTTATGATGGGCACAGGCTCAATTACGCTTAATGAAGCAATCGACCTTGCAACAAGGGATTTTCTCGACAAGGGCATAAACTGTATCGTATACGCAGACGGCAGGCGAGTTAATATTGCCGATTATGTGCGTATGGCACTGCGCACAACGTCCACAAGGGCAACATTGCAGGGTGCGGCTAAACGCTTTGCAGAGCTTGGATATGACACTGTGCTTATATCGCAGTACGGCGGCTGTTCAAAAACGTGTGAGCCGTGGCAAGGCAAGGTTTACATAGACGATGTGTTTACCGTATGGAACGGCGAGAGAAGTGGCGACTTCGGCAAGTCAAACTACTGCGACAAGTGGTTTATGCTGTTGTCTGTGGCAATCCGAGGCGGGCTGTTCCACCCTAACTGCCGTCATACTATGGGGCAGTACATAGAGGGGCTTACAAAGATACCTCAGCCGATTCCTGCCGAGAAGATACGGGAACAGCGAGCGCTCGAAGAAAAGCAACGTGCCATGGAGCGCAAGATAAGAGCGCTCAAACGCAAGGTTGAGGGCACGCAGGACGAGAAGAAGGTCAAGGAGTATAAGCGTAAGCTCCGTGAGGAGCAAGGCAAGCTCAGAGAGTTTATCAAAGAGCACGACGATGTTCTTCGCAGAGATTATTCAAGGGAGAAGATCTACAGCGGTAAGGGTGAGCCGAAGCAGGCAGCTCCGAGAACGGAAGAAGCGCCTGTTAAAGCTACCGATACCGAAAGCAAAAATCCTGTTCCGACAGATAAAGAACCTAATATTCCTCAGTCGGATAATAACGTTTCTGAACCGGAAAATAACGTTTCTGAACCGGAAAATAACGAAAATACAATGAATTTTGTACAGCCTGAGCCTTTAAAGACAGTTCAGAGCAACGAAGAAACAGACGATACGCCGACTGCGGCTACGACTGATGAAGCCGATGAAACTGCCGAAACGACAGAAAACGTACAGGAAACTGTAAAACAGCCTGTCGAAGCAACGGCAGACAGCGAAGAAAGCGTACAGAATTTTACAGACGATACTGTTGACAATTCGGATGAAAGTGATATAATAGAAGAGGATAATATTGATCACTTTATAGGTGACAACACCACTGAACCGTACAAGTATGAATATTCTTTTGAGCCTAAGGTTACAGCAGAAGTAAGAGAAGCTTTTAACGAGGAATATCAGAAAGCTGTTGAAATGTATGGCGAGATTGATACTGTGTCCGGCGTTAATGTATTGACGGTTGTTTCTAAAGACGAAGGTCTTTATAATGACAATAGTCAGCGGATTTCTCTTCGCCACGCTGAAAAGAAAAACGGTTTGAAGATTATGGCGAGTGTTGCACAAGAGAAATATAAAGCCGGTAAGTGGTCTACAGGACATCCAAGACACGCTATGAGGCACGAAATAGGTCATGCAATACAGCTTCATCATCGGTTGTATGATAAGGATTGGAATGACAAGCGCTTAAAAATATCATTGATATTCAAAAAAGCGTTCTTAAATGAAGATGGTTTTTCTATGCCGTCATCATATATATGCGATGATATTGATGAGTTTATTTCTGAATGTGTGGCTGCAAGCTATCTAAACCCTAAAAAACAGTCTAAAACGATCAAGACCGTTTACAGGATAATTACAGGAGGTGTATAATATGCAGGAAATGCCATTAGAGATTGCTAAATGGACAGAGCTAAAATTCCCAGAAGGCAGACGCTTTTTAAAAGATGACGCACCCGAAGATATACGCCGTGCGGCGATAGAATGGGAACGAGATTTCAACCGCAAAACAGCAAGAAGACGAATAGTTAATATTGATATTTGACCTAACCGCCCACAGCAGTGAGCGGTTTTCTTATACCCGTGTGCAATTGATTGCACTTGATTTTAACTTGCATAGTACGCACTAACGATATAACAAACGGCTTTATCAAGCCAAACGTTAACTTGCAGTGTTTATTTGCAATTATAGCTGATTTTAAACACAAACTTTGCAAAAACAGCCGTTTTTTGTGAAGTTCGGTGCAAATCAGAACCAAACTTAATAATTTTACCGCTCTTAAAAAGGGCGGTATTTTTATACCCAAAATCAAAGAAAGCGAGGAAAAGCAATGGAACCCGAAAAGAAAACTCCCGAAGAGGAGAAGAAGCTCGCTCCCGCAGCGGAACAGAAGGACGAGCCCAAGCCCGAAGAGAAGCCCGCCGAAAACAAGCAGACGGACGATAACGGCATGGCAGAGAAGCCCGATGAGAGCAAGGCAGAGGACAAGAAGGACGATAAGCCCGAAGAAAAGGCGGATAAGCCCGAATCTGAGCCTGCCCCCGAAGCTCCTGCCGTTCCCGATGCAAAGGACGAGGAGATTTTAAGGCTGAAAACACAGATAGCCGCAATGTCGCTCGGTGTAAAGCCCGATTGTATGGACGATGCTGTGGCTATTGCCGAAAGCTACGTCAAGTCCGGCAAGAATGAGGACATCAACTCGGCACTGTCGGCAGTAGTCAAGAAATATCCCGATATGAAGGCTGACGTGGGCGACAGCAAGAAGCAGGGCGGCTTCAAGGTCGGAGCAGGCAGTTCCGACAAGGAAGAAAAGCCCGACAACAGCAGACTTGATAACGCATTCGGTATCAAGAAAAAGAAGTAAGAAAGGTAAGGTGTAAAAATGTCAAACACAATCAACTATGCTGAACAGTATACCAATCAGCTCAGAGAGCTTTACGGTCAGGAATCAAAGGCCGACGCTCTCTATCACTCAAATTCCGATATTCAGCTCAGAGGCGGGAAAACAATCAAGATACCCACTCTGTCGGTATCCGGCTATAAGGACCACACAAGAGCATCGCTCGGCTTCCCTCAGGGTACATACGAGAACAACTACGAAACAAAGACGCTCGATCACGACCGTTCTATCGAGTTCGTAGTAGATCCTATGGACTTTGACGAAACCGATACCGTTGTATCACTGGCGAACATTCAGAGCCGTTTCGACAGGACGCAGGCAATTCCTGAACACGACAGCTATACATTCTCAAAGCTGTATGCAGAGGCTGTAAGAGTGGGTGCAACAATAAAGCACGACAAGCTCACGATTGAGAATGTCCTCAAGGACTTTGACGAGAACCTCAAGACACTTGAAGATAAGGGCGTACCTCTTGACAGAATGATACTCTATGTCACCGCAGACTATAAGACGATACTCAAGAACGCAGAGGGTATTCAGAGAACGCTCGACATCAAGAGCGGCGGCGGTATCGACAGACGTATCCATTCCGTTGACGATATAGGCAATATCGTTACTGTTCCCTCAGCTCGTTTCAAGACCGTGTACGACTTCACGGACGGCTGTAAGCCCGGTGTCGGCGCAAAGCAGATAAACTACATTCTCATTGACCCCGAATGCCAGGTGTCGAGAGATAAGTACGCATATATACATCTGTTTGCTCCCGGCTCTGACAGCAGAACGGCAGACAACTATCTATACCAGAACCGCAAGTACAACGGTACATTTGCGATAGATCACCTGTTTGTTGACGGCTGTATCATGAATGTATCTGCTCTGACGCAGACATTTGCAGGTAACGGCACGACAACTGCATTCACAGTGACCGACAAGCCCGAAAAGCTCATCGGCGTAACTGTGGACGGCACAGCGACAACAGACTACAGCTATGACAAGTCATCGGGCGTGATAACATTCAATACCGCTCCCGGCAACGCAAAGGCTATAGTCGTAACATACTAAGGAGGTAACTATGGTAGCAGTAAAGGCAAACAAGCAGTATACTATCACGGAAGCCGAGAAGAAGTCATACCTTGCACAGGGGTATGACATCATCGGCGATAACGGGGCTGTGGAGCATTCTCCGCAGGCTACCGTGCCGTATGCCGAATATGAAAAGGCTCAGGCGGAGATAGCAAAGCTCCGTGATGAGCTTGCTCAGGTAAGGGCGGCAAAGACAAAAAAGGGTGAGGCTTAATGTACCTCACTTTTGCGGAATTTCAGACCTTATGCCCCGACAGTACGATAACCGAACAGCAGTACAACGCTCTTGAAAACAGGGCGGAGAGCGACATCGACACGTTGACCTTCAACCGCATAACAGCTATAGGATTCGACAATCTGACAGCGTTTCAGCAGGATAAGGTAAGGCTGGCACTGTCACAGCAGACAGCATTTGTTTTTGACAATGCCGAGCTGCTTGACAGCCCGCTCAGTTCCTATAGTATCAGCGGTGTGTCAATGTCATTTGACAGCTCTAAGGTTATAAATTACTGCGGTGTCACTACAACACGGCAGGTTTATAACACGTTGTTGCAGACGGGGCTTTGCTACAGGGGGTTATAATGAAATATCCGAAACTTGTACCCGAAAGGGTTTGTACAACATCTTGTACCGTTTATCGTACAGACGGCCTTAACCGTGACGGCTCAAAGAAACGGACGGTCATATTTGAGGGTAAGTGCTTTCATTCGGAAAAAGCACGGCAGAAATTATCCGCAGAAAAACAGCTTATAACGCTGTCTGGCGAGGCTCTTTTCTGCGGTGATATTGTCCCGGACAGCCCGATAGTTGACGGAGCTGTGGAGATAGGCGGCAGAGAGTACAAGATATACGGCTCGGAAAAGGCTAAAAACCCCGACGGGACGGTAAATTACACAAGACTGGAGCTGATATAGTGATAAAAGTGACCGTAAAGCTCGATAAGGCTGCAATAGCAAATCTGGAAGCAGCGGCGTTAAAAAGTGCTGAGGTAGCAATGGAACAGGTACATACCGACCTTGTAAGCTCACAAACAATGCCGTTTGACACGGGCGATATGCAGAATAATCAGACTTTCGTTGCAACAACTCAGAATGGAGCAACTATAGTCACCGGTTCTCCTCAGGCAAGGCGGCTGTATTATCACCCTGAATATCACTTCCAGCAGGGCAAGAACGCAAACGCAGGGGCAGGGTGGCTTGAACCTTATGTAAGCGGGGGAAAGAAAGACCTTGCCCGTGATGCGTTTATATATGATTTCAAGAGGAGAACAGGCGTATGACGTTACTTGAAACAGCCGATATGCTTGCTGATGTTCTCGGCATAGAAAATGTATACGCAGGCTGTATAAACGCAAATCAGGATAAGTGTATCGGCGTATATGCGTCAAAAAACACCTATCCTAAGAAAATCAGCATAGGCGGTAAGCCTTGCACGAAAACACTTGAAAAGCACATCAGCGTACTGATACACTGGACGGACAATCCGACTACAGCCGAGAGTGCGGCAAACGAAATACTTGATAAGCTGACCGATGTACACGGCTATACTGCCGGGGGGCACACGGTCGGCTTTTTGAGTTGCAGTGAGGTGCATAACGCAGGCAGAGATGAAAGAGGTATCTGCGAGTACGTTATTGATGTGACGGTTTATTACGAAAGGAGTAATTAACAATGGCTAACAAAACAGGAGTATATCCCGTATATGAAAATCAGTTCAAGATTGACAAGACAGGCGGAACAGGTGCGACAGCCGAGAATCTTGTAACTATTGCCGATATGGAGAGCTTTTCGGTATCCATTGACGGCAATGTAGAGGAGTGGAAGCCATTCGATCAGGAAGGCTGGACAAGAAGACTTGTAACAGGTAAGGCACTGACCGTCAGCGTATCCGGCAAGAGAAACATCGGTGACGCAGGCAACGATTATGTTGCAGGACTTGCACTTAAGACAGGCGCAGACAGCCACACAACTGTAGTGTGGACGTTCCCCAGCGGCGCAACGCTGACAATACCGTGCGTTATAAACGTGACGGAGTGGGAGTCGGGCGACTCCACAGCGGTCGCACCTCTTGCATTTGATATTATGTCGGACGGCAAGCCCACATTTACAGACGCAAAGTAAAGGAGATAAATACAATGGCTAAGATGTACACACTTGATGAAAAGTTACTCGTGGGCGTTCCCGAAATCAGAATCGGTGAAAAGGTCTACAAGGTAGACGATCGTGAAAAGACGGTCAAGAAGGTAATGGCGCTTTACAATAACGGCGAAAAGAAGGACATTGAAAAGATTGACGAGATGTTCAAGCTGGCGTTCGAGCCTGCCGCCGCTAAGGAGATAAGCGAAATGAATATGCCGTGGGCGGCATATCAGAAGCTGTCCGAGATAGTAATATCCGCCATGACGGGACAGGAAGATACCGAGCGATTTCACGAGTAATGAAGTCTGGTACGACATCGAGTATGACCGTGAGCTGATACGTCAGTCGATAGCAAAACAGTATCACATACTGCCGTCCGAGCAGGACAATCTGCACTATTCTGACTGGCTGAGCCTTGTATCCGGCATTATGAATGATACTCCGCTCGGTCAGACAGTGCGGATACGAAGCGAGAATAACAAGGAGATGCTCAAACACTTTTCGCCGTATGAAAATCGCATACGGCGGGAGTGGGCGGCATTCAGAGCGAAGAAACAGCTTGCGGAGAAAACTCCAAAACAGATACAGAGCGATATAACGGCTCTTGAAATGATGATAAAAAGGGCATTCGGGGGAGGTGAGTAAATGGCTGACGGAAACGGTGCGTCAGTAGGCACTATCAGCCTGTCGCTGATAATAGACGCAGAGCTTGACAAACAGCTTTCGGCTTTACAGAAAAGCATACAGTCGCAGTGGGATAAGGTCGGTGAAACCGCTGAAAAGGCACTTACCGACAGTGTGTCAAAAGCCGCCGATAAGGCTGTAAAGCCTGTTGAGGAAGTCGGCAAGGCTGTAGAAAAGACCGTGACGCAGAGCGTTGAAAAGGCTGTGCAGAAGGTCGAAAAGCCCGCCGAAGAGGTAGGAAAGACGCTTGAAAGCTCTATATCCGAAAGTGCCGAAAAGGCTTCCGAAACTCTGGAAAAGGCGCTTGTCGAGCCTGTAAAGGAAGCGGAAAAGGAAGCAGAAAGTTTTGGCAAAGCGATAAATAACAAGTACGAGTTCGGACCCGGTTATAGCAAAGAAGCTATGGATTTCGTGAACAACTATCAGCCGAAAAGCGATAAGAAGAAGTCCAAAGAAAAAGAGGAGCTCCCCGAAATTGATGTCGGCAGTTTTGAAATTCCTTCCGAACCTATCGACCGTCTGAATAAAAGTCTTGAGCTGACTAACGAAAAGATAGAGCTTGCACAGGAGAAGTGGAAACAGCTTAACAGAGAAATGGCGGCAATGTCTGATAAAGACATGGCAGGCGAAAAGGGCAATGCCGTAATAGAAAAAATAAACGCCATTGAAACAAGTATGCTGAAACTGCAGCAGCAGTCCGAAGCTACTAAAGCCAAGATAGATAAGGCAATGCAGGCGGATGCAGAAGCCAAAAAGCTGGCTGAAGCCGCACGGCAGGCTGCCGAAGCGGTAAACAAGATACCTGAAAGCACAAACAACATAAATCTGCAATCGTTACCTGTCATAGCGATGCTGATAGACAAAATGCTGCAGGTTAAAACAGCGGTAACAGAGGCTGCTGCATCGAACGAAAAAGTGCAGAGTGCGGTAGAAAAAACTACTGCTGTACTGGATTCGGGGTGTAAAAAGATTGAGCAGGTGCTGGAAACGGCCGATAAGGCGGCAAGCAAGATAATACAGCCTGTTTCAAAGGTGAAAAACACGTTGAAAACGGTAGGCACGGCGGTAAATAACTCGGTCATTGCTCCTGTGAAAAAACTGGCTTCCTCTTTTGCAAGCCATTTCAAAAGAGCAGAAAAACCTGTTGATAACCTTGAAAAGTCGGTCAAAAAAGTAGGTGCTTCTGCTGAAAAATCGCTCGGCAAAGCAAAAACTTCTGCCGGTGGATTCGGCAAGACAATAGGCGGACTTGGTAAAAGTGTCAAATCCGCACTTAAATCTACGTTTCTTATGGCAGGGCTTTATGCGGCGTTTCGTGGCATAAAGTCGGTAATGTCGGATGCTATCGGTGCAAACGAGGAGTTCGGCAACAGTGTAAAGCAGATAAAGGGCAATCTTCAGGTTGCGTTTACGCCTATAGTAAACGCTATCATGCCTGCGCTTAATACATTGGCATCCGGACTTGCCACAGCGACAAAAGCTATAGCGAGCTTTATTTCTGGGCTGTTCGGCACAACGTATAAAAAGTCGCTTGAAGCGGCAAAAAAGGTCGAAGCTGTCGGAAAAAAGGCTAAGGAAAACAGCCGTTTCCTTGCAAGTTTTGATGAGATGAATGTTGCTTCAAAGGACGAGAGCGACAGCTCCTCCTCTGATCTCTCTGCACTTGACAGCGAGGGCGATAAGACAGCCGAGGGTATCGGAAATAAGATCCGTGAGCAGATTAAAAAAGGGTTTGCTCTGCTGAAAAAGCAGTTTGCAAACGTCAAAAAGTATTTCGACACAAATTTTGCTCCGATATTTGCGGAGATAGGCAAAAAATTTGCACCCGTTATAGAGGGCTTCAAGGATAATATGAGCAAGGCCTGGAGTGATATGGCAACTCTTGCCGAGCCGTTCAAGAACTATTTTACAAATAATCTGACTCCGGCGCTTCAGACAGCGTTTAAGTCAATAGGTACGATAGCTTCAGGGCTTGGAGATACGTTTAATCTTGTGTTCGGTCAGCTGTGGGATAACGTTATTTTCCCTTCGCTGAACACAATGATAACAACTGTGTTACCGTTGCTGACAGATCAGTGGACGGCGACCGCAGAGGTTATGACGACACTCTTTGAAACCGTCAAGACAATATTCGACGAGGTTTTTGTAACCGGTGTTATGCCGATACTGACAACCTTGCAGGGCGTATGGAGCGATTTGTGGATAACCTCGGCAAAGCTATGGTCGCAGTATGGCGAACCGATGATGGAAGCTATTCAGTCGCTTATAACTTCAGTCGGTGATACAGTGCTGACGGTCTATAAAGAGTGGATACAGCCCGTTATACAGTGGGTATGTGACCTTATAAAATCCCTGTGGGACAAAGCAATAAAGCCTGTCTATGTAAAGGTCGTTGCCGTTGTCGCAAAAATCGTGGATTGCGTAAAAGCAGTATGGAATTTTCTAAAGCCGTTTGTCGATTGGTTCGTGAAAACGTTGGGACCCACGATAAAAAATGTACTGGCGGCGGTCAAAGGCGTTTTTGACACTGTATTTACCGCTATCGGCGATATAATCGGCGGTATTATTAAGACCTTCGGCGGACTGATAGACTTTATAACAGGTGTATTTTCAGGCGACTGGAATAAGGCTTGGCAGGGAATATGCGACTTTTTCAGCGGTATCTGGAACACAATCTGGGGCGTGATCAAAGGCGTTATCAATCTGATAATCGACGGTATTAATATGCTCTGGACAGGCATTTACAACGCAGTTAAGGGTATAGTTGACGCTATCGGCGGTGTGGCAGGCGCAATAGGCGATTTGTTCGGTCAGGACTGGCATTTCTCAATGCCTGAAAATCCTCCGCTGATACCTAAACTTGCAAAGGGCGGTCTTGCGTATGCGCCTACGCTTGCAACGGTCGGTGATAACCGTAATGCAGGAACAGACCCGGAGGTAATTGCGCCTCTGTCAAAGCTCAAGGACATCATCGGCGAAGGCGGAGATATGACGGAAGTCGTACTTCTGCTTCGTGAGATACTGGAGTTTCTGAAAGGTCTTAATCTTATCGCTAAGGGTGAGGTTGACGGTAAAACGCTTTACCGGTTGATAGTACGTCTGAACAAGGAGAACACATACAGAACGGGGGTAAATGCGCTTGGCTAAAAATCTGATATGGGTTAAGGGTGTTCTGCTCCCGCCGCCCGATATTGACGGCTATAATGCCACACGATGCAAGACGTGGGAACCAAACACCGGCAGAAATGCCGCAGGAACAACTGTCGGAAGCATACTTTGCTGGAAATACAAGATAGAACTTAAATGGTCTTTTCTCACAGAAGCGCAGGTGAAGAGCCTGCGTAATCTGTTTGAGAGCAAACCCGATTATTTTGCCGCAAAATTCGACTATGACGGCGAATATAAGGAGATAACCGCATACAGTACAGATCTTACCGCCACAGGCAAGCTGTACGCAGGAAGCGGCTATTATTACAAGAGCGTGTCAATAAATCTGATAGAAAGGTAGGTGATAGTTTGTATACAAATGTTTCGGATGAGTTTAAGACGGCATTGAACAGTGCAGAACCTGTCTACTGCTGTAAGCTGGATTTCGGTAATGTAACGGTGAACGATCTGTTCAGCGTCAGCTATTCGGGCGGTTCATGCAGTGACAGCGTAGCACCGGGCGGAACGGTCATAGCAAATGCTAAAGTTGAGCTGTCGGCACTTCCTGCGTCGGTCAGAAAGGGAAGCACTTGCACGTTGTATTTTGGTGTGAACGGCGAATACGCCCCGCAGGGAGTGCTTACGGTAAACAAAATCGAGAAGAGCGGAGAACGGTTGTCGGTAACTCTTGAGGATAACATGGCAAAGACGGAAAAAGGCTATTTCTCAAGCCTTGCATATCCGTCTACAACGCTGAAAATGCTGTCGGAGATTGCCACAAAGTGCGGCGTTGCCTTTATACTTCGGGGCTTACGGCGGTAACGATAAAGGACAAGCCGGAGGGCTATACCTGCCGTGAAATAATCGGATATATCGCAGGGCTGTACGGCAAATTCGCCGTTTGTGACCGTACCGGCAAGATAGCGTTCAATTGGTTTGATACTACGGCGGTACAATTGTCCGATTTTTGCTATGACACACCCACAGTTGCTACCGACGATATTACAGTCGGACGTGTGGTGTGCGGAGATTTTACAGCCGGCACGGGTACTGCGATAACATACGATTGTCTGTTTATGACGCAGACGCAACTGAATGCAGTACAGAAGTCATTAAACGGATTTAAATACCGCACGGGTGAAATCCCGTTAAGGCTTGGCAATATGCTGATAGATGCGTGGGATATGGTGAGCATAACCTACGGCGGAGAAACTGTGAAAATTCCTGCCGCAAATATTTCTGTGACGTATAACGGCGGCCTGTCTATGACAATAGAAGCACCAGCTGAAGAACAGTCTGCGGACAGCGGCGAAAGCTATAAGTCGCCTGCGCAGAAGCAGGCGGAACGAATAACAGCAGATATAATCAGCGCAAAACAAGCATTACTCGAAAAAGCGGATATTGCAGAGCTTAACGCACAGATTGCAAACCTCAAAAACGTCTATGCCGCAAAGGCTGATATTACCGAGCTTTCCGCACAAATAGCCACGATTGATAATCTGACAGCTAAGAAAGCAGATGTTGAACAGCTGTATGCAAAGAAAGCGGATATAGATACGCTTGTAGCCGATACGGCAACGCTTAAAACGCTGAAATCCGATGTTGCAAACATAGATGTTCTGCTGTCGGGCAAAGCCGGAACGGGTGAACTGACATCTATAAAGCTGACTGCCGAAAATGCGGAAATAGCGACTGCGCTGATAAAGGACCTTACAGCCGCAAACTTCCGGTCAAAGACCATCGAAACCGATGATTTTACGATAAAATCAAGCAGCGGAAAATTGCAGATAGTCGGAAACACAATACAGATCAAGGACGTAAATAATACCGTCCGTGTCCAGATAGGCGAGGACGGTAAATCCGACTATGGCATTTACGTTACCGATGCAGGCGGAAAGATAATGTTCACCTCTTACGATGGCTTGCACGAAGACGGCATAAAGAGCGGTATTATCAAAAATGATATGGTGGCAGATGACGCACATATCAGTGGCAGTAAGCTGGACATTTCGAGCGTTATTGACGGTATCAATGCCGATAACAGCACCTATCTTAATACAAGTAAGGTTGTCATAGACGGCACATCTCAGACAATAAATGCAAAATTCACGGAGCTGACTGCAAGCATAGGCAGTATCGGCACCCGTACTTCTGCACTGGAAAGCGACCTGTCGGGCTTTCGGACAACAGTGTCAGAAACATATGCCACGAAGTCGGCGGTTGACAGTATACAGATAGGTGGAAGAAATCTGCTGTATGACAGCACGGGGAACATCAAAAACGGCTGGAGCGGTAACACTATAATAACGGTTGATGGCGGAATATCAGGAAATAGCCTTGCAATATCCAGAACCGGCTATTCCGGCAATGCACGATATTTTGGCACGAACAAGAGGCACTTTCTGACAGATTTCGAGGTTGGCACAAGCTACACTCTGTCGGCATGGATAAAGGTCAGAAGCGATGTAGAGCTTGACGCAAGCGGGTATGTAATGGCACGATTTCGCTCGGCAGATGATAAAAAGCTGTATGCCCTGTCGCTGACGGTGAGCAGTCAGACAGAAAAAGACAAGTGGATTTACTACGAAAAGACGTGGACGATAAATGACAGCGACATAGCGAAGCTCGAATGCGTGGCGCTTGCGCTTGATAAAAACGGCATGATTGAGGCTTGCAATATCAAGCTCGAAAAAGGCACTAAGGCTACGGACTGGTCACCTGCTCCCGAAGATACCACAGCCGAAATAACATCGTTATCAAGCAAGCAGTCAAGTCTTGAGCAAACGGTAAACGGCTTTAAGGCAACTGTTGAAAGCACATATGCGACAAACGACAGCGTAACGCAGAAGGTTTCCGCCGTAGAGCAGAAAGCCGACAAAATATCGTGGATTGTAAAATCGGGAACATCGGAAAGCAGTATGGAGCTGACAAGCAAGGCCTTGGATATTATTGCGGAGACCAAAATCAAAGGTGATGTGATTGTGGGCGGAGTTATCAAAAGCGGCAACTATGATGTTGCAAAAGGCTCTGGTATGAAGCTGACGCTGGCAACGGGCGAGTGGGACAGCAAATACTTCAAAGTAAGCAGCACCGGCACTATTACAGCTACGGGTGGAACGATAGGTGGATTTACGATAAGCAATAATTCACTGTATAACGGGCTGGACACAATTAATCACAAAGAAGGAACAAATGAAACGGCTGGTGTTAATATCAGCGTTTTGGGAGGTTTTTCTGCGTATAACGGGGAATACGGAACTGAAATGAACAATGGGCAAATACGGTTCTATTCATTAGGTAGAGAGCTTGGGTATATTACTCCGGGATCAACTGATTTTAGTGACTATAGCAAAACAGGAATAGGCATAGTTGCCACCAATCAAATTGGTGGTGCTGGATTATACGGACGAATAGATTTAGGCTACAAGGATAAGATGAACGGCAATACCTATATCGCAGCATACAGTGTGTGTTGCGATGGTAAAAAAAACAGTAACGATGGATTTAATTCAACTTTTCACATTAAAACTCGCTTTTCAAGTGGCATAGACGTTTCGGATATTTATTTCAGTTACGAAAACAAGACTATTTGCTCAATTGGTATTGCGGGTTACTATGGGGTAGGTGGCATTTCTCCCGATGTGTACAAATGGTTGCCTGTATTTAACGATTATGTTGCATTCAAAAGAGGCATCCTTTTCGATTCTTCGAACCCGTCATTAATTTATCATGGCGCAAACAGGTTGCTGGCGTGTTCATCATCAAAAATTGTGGTTGGCAACTCTAACTTAGCTTTATCGTTGATAGGTTCATCGCTGACATCTTCAAGTACCATATCCGTTTCATCCGACGCCCGTATGAAAAACCACATAGCCGACTTGCCGAGCAAATCTGAAAACCTTTTTGATTATATTGACGGAAAGTCGTTTTTCTATAACGGTAGCAATTCAACTGCCAAGAACTACGGCTTTATTGCACAGGATGTGCTTACAGCATTGCAAAAATGCGGGCTTACAACAGACGATTTTGCAGGATTCTGCGATATACACGGCGATGGCAGTCAATACGCACTTGCGTATGAGCAGTTTATTCCGCTGATGTGGAATGAGATAAAAAGATTAAGAAAAGCACTAAGCGAAAGGAGTTAATTATGCTTAGAAGTAACAAAACAACACAGTTTGACGGTACAAGCTATATCACTGACGGAGAGGGCAACGAACAGACCGTAGCGTATTTCAGTGCTACCATAAGGACGGACAAGACTGTAACAATGAGCATGACAGTATCGAACGCTGAGTTGTATGAAGAAAATAAAACCACAGTCAGAGCGGATTATACGGAGTTTCAGACCGCAGTATATACCGCCCAGGACGCGGAGTAAGGAGAAGCTATGAAGTTATCAACTGTAGTAAATGCAATCCCCGTCATAAGCAAGCTGATGAGCAAGGAACTGCCCGTCATACAGTCGTATGCTGTGGCAAAGCTGGCACGGAGAATAGATGAGGAAACGAAGCTGTACAATGAGCAGAGGCAGAAGCTCTTGCAGAAATACGGCGAACAGGACGGTGATAAATACGTTATTCGCCCTGAAAACGTAGATGTTTGCAATGGGGAGCTTGAGGAGCTGCTCAACATTGATGTTGATATACCCGAAAAGATTGATATTCTCTCGACGAATGTCGTTCTGACACCCGCCGAGATGATAGCAATAGAAGATTTTTTAGCCGAATAGGCAGAAAGGACGAAAAAATGAGCAAGATACAGATAATCATTGACAGCATAGCAGGAGCTGTCGGAGCGGTTTTAGGCTTTATGTACGGAGAGGTTACGGGGCTGTTCTGGGCGTTGATAGCGTTTATGGCGCTGGACTATATCACAGGTGTGGTTGTGGCAATCATAGAAAAGCGCTTATCATCAGAGGTTGGTTTCAGAGGTCTGGCAAAGAAGTTTCTGATACTGGTCTTTGTAGCAGTTGGCCATATTGCCGATACATACATACTCGGTGGAACGCCTGCAGCAATGTCGGCCGTGATGTTGTTCTACATGGCAAACGAGGGTATCAGCATTATCGAGAATGCCGCCGCACTGGGGCTTCCAGTGCCGAAGAAACTTACAAGCATTATGGAGCAGATCAGAAATAAGAGCGAAAGCGAGGACGAATAATATGTTAAAAGTTAAGGGCATTGACATCAGCCGGGCACAGGAGCAGTTCGATTTTACGGCGGCTGTGTCGGCAGGCGTGAAGTTTGTGATTATCCGTGCCGGCATACGCACGGATGAGGATACATATTTCAGACGCAATATCGAGCAGTGCAGAAAACTCGGAATAGATTTCGGCTGTTACTGGTATGTTACGGCGACAGACACAGCGGAGCTTGACAGGCAGATAAATGCGTGCGTCAAGACGATAGGCGATGAAAAGCCGTCATATCCCGTGTTCTGCGACATGGAGGAACAGCGTCAGATAGACAACCTCACAAGCAAGGAAAGAACCGATATGGCACTTGAGTTTTGCGACAGGCTGAATAAGGCAGGGCTTCCCTCCGGAGTGTATGCAAATCCTGCGTGGCTTGAAAGCTACTATCAGAAGGAACGTATTGTTGGAAAGCGTGATATATGGCTTGCACACTGGACCGAAAGCCCGGACAACCCGAGCAGGTATGATTACGGGCAGGAAATGTGGCAGTGGGGTATTGACAGCATCGGCGGAAATGACGTTGACGGGGATATTTGCTTTGTAGATTATCCTGCGATAACGGCTAAGTGGTACAGGGAAAATTGCGGTGATAAGCCCAAAAAGCCCGTGAATCTGTTTAAAAAGGGCGACAGCGTAAGGGTGAAGCGTGGCGCAAGGTTCACGAACGGGGTAGAGCCGTATTCTTATGTGTATGATACAATCTATACCGTTCAGCAGGTGTCGGCAAGCGGTAAGGAAACGCTTATAGGCATCGGCTCGGTGTCTACCGGCTGGCTTTATACAGAGAATCTGTACAAGGCGGAGAAGGCGGAAAGTACGGAAAACAATGACACAACGCAGAAATTCGCTGTAGGCGATAAAGTCAAGGTGAATTACGGCGCAAAGACGTATAACGGCGGTTCGCTTGCGTTGTTCGTATACACGAATGTGTACGAGGTTATGCAGGCAGGCTCGGGTGACAGAGAGGACTATATTGTTATCGGTCAGGGCGGGCAGGTCACTGCGGCGGTAAAAGCAAAAGATTTAAAGAAGGTTTAATAAACAGTTATCCCCCGGCGGAGCAAAAAGGCTCTGTCGGGGGATTTTTTTGTTATAAAACGTGTAAAAATCGTGTAGAGTAAAAAACAAACCGCATAAAAATGCGGTTTGAAAGAAATATGGTCGAGGTGACAAGATTTGAACTTGCGACCTCTGCGTCCCGAACGCAGCGCTCTACCAAACTGAGCCACACCTCGATGTTATCCCTCTTTTTCAAGAGGGAATAGTATTCAATTAATATTCTACGCCGTAAGTGCTGCGGTACTGCTTCATAGCATCAAGGTACTGCTTGCCCTCGATAACGCCGTTCTCAATGGCACTGATTATGTCATTGATATTAACAATCGAGTAAACCTTTACGCCGAAATCCTTGTCGGCAGACTGTACTGCACTTAAATCACTGTCAAGTGCTTTTTCCATACGGTCAACTGTTATTACCATTGCCGTTATATTTACATCAGCCGCACCCTTGAGCTTGGGAAGAACTTCTCTTAAAGCCTTGCCTGATGTCATTACATCTTCTATGATAACTACCTTATCGCCGTCGGCAAGCTGTTTTCCTACAAACATACCGCCTTCGCCGTGATCCTTGACCTCTTTTCTGTCAAAGCAGTAGCTTGCATCAACGCCGAACTTGTTGAAAAGTGCCACACAAGCACTTACCGAAAGGGGAATGCCCTTGTAGGCAGGTCCGAACAGTACATCGGCTTCAATGCCGTTGTCGTGGATGCACTCTGCATAGAACTCACCGAGCTTTGCAAGCTGTGCGCCGGTCTTGTAGTTGCCTGTGTTTATGAAGTAAGGAGCTTTTCTGCCACTCTTGAGTGTGAACTCGCCGAATGTAAGAACTCCGCTGTCAACCATGAATTTAATAAAACTCTCTTTATACGTCATACTGTTCTCCTTCTCGGCAGTTACTCCAAAACTTAACGCTATATATTATAGCATATCAATTTTGCCTTGTCAAGCCTTTCCGGTAAAATCATCAAAAGTGAGTTTTTTAAGCTCGTCACATACTATATCGGAAATTCTGGCAAACGCTATGCGATAATTGCAGGGAAGACCGTTTTCGGCACGATTGCAGTTATAATGCCCGTCAAGGCAACGGCTGAACATATATGTACCCTCTACCGCTTCTACCACGTCATACAGCGATAATTCAGACGGCGACCTGCCAAGTTCATATCCGCCCTTAGTGCCTTTGTACGAGTTTACTATACCGGCATTTCCCAGTTTTCGAAGAATCTTCATAGCAAATGTCTGCGGCACATAGGTCTTTTCGGAAATCGCTTTTGCATCGAATCTGCCGTCATTCTTTACCATAAAATCAACTATCCTGATAGCATAGTCGGTTTCCAGAGTAATGTGCATTTCTTACTCCTTATCAGTCCAGAAAGTCCTTCAGCTTCTTGCTTCTTGAAGGGTGTCTCAGCTTTCTTAAAGCCTTTGCTTCTATCTGTCTGATACGCTCTCTTGTAACGTCAAATTCTTTGCCTACTTCTTCAAGAGTTCTCGGTCTGCCGTCTTCAAGTCCGAATCTCAGACGAAGAACCTTTTCTTCACGGGGAGTAAGCGTACCGAGAATTTCACTAAGCTGTTCCTTGAGAAGCGTTCTTGATGCCGCTTCTGCGGGTGCGGGTGCATCCTCATCGGGAATGAAGTCGCCTAAGTGGCTGTCTTCTTCTTCACCGATAGGGGTTTCAAGCGAAACGGGGTCCTGAGATATTCTGAGTATTTCTCTTACTCTGTCAACCGTGATTCCGAGTCTGTCCGCAATTTCCTGAGGTGTAGGCTCGTGACCGTTTTCGTGCAGGAGCTGGCTTGAAACCTTCTTTACCTTTGTTATGGTTTCAACCATATGAACGGGGATTCTGATAGTTCTTGCCTGGTCTGCAATAGAACGTGTGATTGCCTGTCTTATCCACCATGTAGCGTAGGTCGAGAACTTGTATCCCTTAGTATAATCAAACTTTTCAACCGCCTTGATAAGTCCGAGATTACCCTCCTGGATAAGATCGAGGAACTGCATACCTCTGCCGACATATCTCTTTGCGATGCTTACAACAAGTCGCAGGTTTGCTTCGCTCAGACGCTTTCTTGCGTACTTGTCGCCCTGTGCCATACGGGTGGCAAGCTCAATTTCTTCTTCCGCTGTCAGCAGAGGCACTCTGCCTATCTCCTTGAGATAGATTTTAACAGGGTCGTCTATAGCGATGCCTTCAGATGAAAGAGAAGACTCGAAATCGTCGCTGTCGGTAAAGTCAAGCGCACTGTCAAGGTCTTCATCCGCAGAGAAGTCATCAACGATTTCGATATTGCTGCTTTCAAAATCGTCATAGAGCTTGTTGATTTCATCGGCATCAAAGTCAAGCTCCTCAAGCACATCGGTTATCTCCTTCGTTGTGAGCTTACCGTTCTGCTTACCGTGATTAATGAGTTCGTTTATTTTGCTGTCTGCCATATTTGTCGTTCCTTTCAAAACCTTCCGGTCATGATTTATTGTTTTTTATTTTGTCAGCGAATTGCCTGAGTTCGTCCTCCGACATATCCGCAACACTTTTTGATTGCTTCTTATCTCTGTATTTTATCAGCACATTCAGATAATCGTTCAGCCGTTCTACGCTGAATGGCAAATTATTGTTTTCGTGTATCAGCTTGTATATTGACGCAACTTCCTCCGCAGAATATCTATCGGCAAGCATTGAAACGTCATTTGAAAGTCCGCAGGAGATCATTGCCGTGAGATCGATAAACAGCCGTTTGTTGAACTCCGTAACAAAATCATCGGAGCTTATTTTATCGGTTATTTTTTTCAGAGCGTCGGGCGAGTGGAACAGATATGCTATGATACCCCGTTCCGCCTGTGTTTCAGCAGGATAGCGTGACGCTTCCGGATTGATCTTATCTCTGTTTACCGAGCCGTTAAGTATCGCACGGCGATTATCCTTTTCCCGTGTCTTGTTTCTCTTTGAGATAATCTGATTTACGGCTATGTCTACATTTGCACGGTTTACATCGCATTCCTGCGCTATAGTCGAAATGTACACGGCACGGTCGATGGGGCTGTTTATATTTGCTATAAAGCTGACCGCTTTTTTAAGATATTCCGATTTTCCTCCGGGTGCGGAGAGGTCTGTCTCTGAGCGTATTTTTTTAAGCTCGTAATCCATTCCCGACTGACTGCCGTCAATCAGAAGCTGGAACGCCTCTTTGCCGAACTTTTTGATATATTCATCGGGGTCTTTTGCACCCTGCATAGTCAGCACGTTTGCGGAAATTCCTACTTTGTCAAGAATATTCATCGCTCTTGCGGTAGCTTTCTGTCCTGCGGCATCGCTGTCATACGCAAGAATGACCTTCCTGAAGCCGAGATTCGCAATGTTCCTTGCGTGAGAATCCGTTATGGCTGTACCGCAGGTCGCTACGGCATTTTTAAAGCCTGCCTGATACATTGAAATAACGTCAAGGTTTCCCTCGCACATTATCAGAACACTCTCGCCCGCATTTTTTGCGTGGTTAAGGCTGTACAGGAATGTACTTTTATTATATACCGCAGTCGCCTTTGTATTAAGGTACTTTCTGTTATCGTCGCCACCGATGACACGGCCGGAAAAACCGACTATATTGCCTCTGACATCAATAAACGGAAACATTACCCTGTACTTGAAAAAGTCAAAGTAATTACCGCTTTTTGATGATTTTGAAAGCAGTGACGCTTCTTCCATCTCGGAATCGCTGTATCCGAGCGAATTCATATGTTTTTTCAGTGAATCCCATGTATCGGGAGCATAGCCAAGACCGTATGTCCTTATCGTGTGGTCTGTTAGACCTCTGCCGTATAAGTAATCAAGGCCTTCCTTGCCGGCAGGGGAGTACAGATATTTATGAAAGAACCTACCTGCCTCACGGTTCATTTCATAAGCCCTTGTACGCCTTTTTATGCCGTTGTCGCCTTCCTCGTCAGGCATTGCTATACCTGCACGCTGAGCTAAAAATTTCACACTTTCCATATAATCGAGATGCTCATAGAGCCGTATGAAATTTATAACATCGCCTGCCGCTCCGCAGCCGAAGCAGTAAAAACTCTGCGTGGCCATGTATATATGGCAGGACGGTGTTTTTTCCGAGTGGAAGGGGCAGTTGCAGACATAATCCGTACCTGACTTTTTCAGTGGTACATACGATGAAATTACATCATATATATCATTGCTTTCTTTGATATTTAAAAGAAAGTCTTCCGATAAACGCATCGTTCTTCCTTTCTTTGAAAACTGTTAATAAGACCAGCTTTTCGGAATGCAAAGCTCCTTGAAGTAGTCAACCGCAAAGTCGTCCGTCATTCCGCTTATGAAGTCGCATACCGCACGTTCAAGCCCGTATTCTTTTGCAAAGCCAACATAAAGCTCCGGCATTTTTTCGGGGGAACCGATGAAATACTTATACAGATATTCAACTATGTGGCAGGCCTTGCCTTTTTCGGCGTTCGTACTCGGTGCGAAATAAACCTTGTCGAACATGAATTTCCGCAGTTCGTCATGCGCCTGTCTTGTAGCTTCATCATATTGTATAAGATCTGTGCTGTTTGCTATTATTGATTTTATCAGAGTGGTTATTCTCTCACTTTTGCTTTTGCCAAGCACCTCTATAGGTCCTTTCGGCAAATCCTCCTGTCTTAGAACACCGCCTCTTATCGCATCCTCAATGTCGTGATTTATGTACGCTATCTTGTCGCTGAATTTTACGACCTGACCTTCAAGCGTTTTAGCGGTAGCGTTGGTGTGGCACAGGATGCCGTCAATCACTTCGCTTGTAAGATTAAGACCCTGACCGTTCTTTTCAATCACCTCGACTACACGCTTGCTCTGCTCGTAATGCCTGAAATGGTCGGGAACAAGCTGATCCAGCGTTCTCTCGCCGTCATGCCCGAAGGGAGTATGCCCAAGATCGTGACCGAGCGCTATAGCTTCCGTAAGATCCTCGTTTAGTCTTAACGCTCTTGCTATCGTTCTGGCAATCTGCGATACCTCAAGGGTATGCGTAAGACGTGTTCGGTAGTGGTCTGATTTCGGTATCAGAAAAACCTGCGTCTTGTGCTTAAGCCGTCTGAAAGAATTGCAGTGGATTATTCTGTCACGATCCCTTTGAAATTCCGTGCGTATATCACACGGAGGCTCATATACCTTTCTGCCCTTCGTAGCTGTGCTTTTGCAGGCGTAGGGCGAAAGCGTCAGATTTTCAATTTCTTCGGTTACCGTGCGTGGTAATTTACCGTTATTTGAGTCCAAATATCACACGACCTTTCCGTCAACGACAAATCGAAGATGAGCAACCTTCCGGCTGTTCATCTTCCGAAGTAATATACTTTAAAATATGAAAAAAGTCCTTTATTTTTTTATTTTTGTTTAAAATTCGACATATCCGCTTTTCAGCTTCTCAATTTTGACCTTGCCGTTGCACCTGTCGATAAGCTTCGCCGTAAGACTTTCTGTAAGCTCTGTTTTTACGTCGGCATAGATACACACGCTGTCTGTAAATTCTGTGTCACGGATAATCGACTCAAATTCAGGCAACACAGAATTGACTATACCGTACATAGTATAGTCGCAGCTTATTTTAAGGCTGTCCGCTACCTCCATATTTACAATTTCGGCATTTGCAAGGGCCATCGACGCACCTTTTGAGTAAGCATGGACCAGCCCTCCCGTACCGAGCAGAATCCCTCCGAAATAACGGGTCACAACGCATACGACATCTGTTATGCCGTTTTTGGAAAGAACGTCATAAATAGGCATACCCGCAGTACCGCCCGGCTCGCCGTCATCGCTGTGTCTGCCTGTATTGTTGTTGCGAAGAATATAGGCGTAGCAGTTGTGGGTGGCTTTTCTGTGCATCGCTCTTATTTCGTTTATGAAGCCTATCGCTTCTTCCTCTGTTCCGACAGGCGAAATGTATCCGATAAATTCGGATTTTTTCTCGGTAAAAGACGCTTCAGTGCGGTTTCTTATCGTTTTGTAGCTCAATATACGCCTCTGTCAGTTTTTGCTGTCTTTAAGCGACGCTCTTGTCTTTCTTACATCTGTAAGGTTCGAGGTGAGAAGTTCATCAACCCTGCTGAGCATACTTTCAACATATTTGTTGGTCGCACCTTTGATCTCTTTGGATTTTGTCTGCGCCGAGGTGAGTATTTCGTGAGCCCTGTTCTGCGCCTGCTTTGTGATAACTTCCTCGGATACCATAGCTTTCGCTTTTTCTTCGGCTTTTCTGATTATGCTTTCGGCTTCTGCCTTAGCGTCGTTAATAATCACTCTGCGGTCGTTCACAAGCGCCTGCGCCTGCTTTATTTCGCCGGGGAGGTTCAGCCTTACCTGTCTGATAAGATCTCTGAACTGCTCAACGTCAATAAGGGATTTACCTCTTGTCAGGGGAACGTTCTTTGATTTGTCAAGCTCAATGTCCATTGCCTCAAGAATTTCTTCAATGCTCATTTTAATACCATCCTTTCAAACATCTGATTTATTTTTACGAAATATAATTCGTCAGTATCTTTTCAGCCTTTCGTTTATTCTGTCAAGTATGCACTCCGGAACGAAATCGCTTATATCTCCGCCGAACATCGCTATCTGTTTTACCATACTGGATGACAGATAGGTATACTCGCTTTTTGAAGTCAGGAATATCGTTTCGGCTTTGTAGCACAGCTTTCTGTTGGCTTGTGCCATCTGGAATTCATATTCGAAGTCAGAAATAGCACGAAGCCCTTTTACGATAACATCTGCGTTATGCTCGTTGAAATAGTCGATGAGAAGTCCTTCGTTGCTGTCGACTTCAACATTTCCTATGCCTTCCGCCACAACGCTCTCACGCAGGAACTGTTTTCTTTCTTCTATTGTAAAGCTGCACGGCTTGAGCGGATTTACCGACACAAGCACGATTACTTTATCAAACAGCTTTGACGCTCTTGAAATAATCTCAAGATGACCATACGTTACGGGGTCAAAGCTACCGGGATATATAGCTGTTTTCATATTTTATTCCTCGTCTTCCGTCTGTGGTTTTCTGTAGAATGTAAGTGCGGTTTTGCCGTATTTTTTTGATTTTGTAATGACAAATCCGTTTATTTCTTCGGGTAATCTGCAGCCCGGTTCATGCTCGCATATTATTACGCCTGTATCCTTCATTTTTTCGGTAAGAGCCGGCAGAGAACGCTGTATAAGGCTTTTCTCATACGGCGGGTCGAGCAGGGCAATGTCGAATTTCTCTCCGGTGGTTCTTAAGAATGCGGAGTTCGGCATATTGACAATCTCGCACTGATTTTCAAAGCCGACGTGGGCTACATTCTGCTTTATGAATTTTATCGAATTCTGACTGCTGTCCACAAGATACGCTTTTTTAGCGCCCCTGCTTACAGCCTCTATTCCAAGCTGACCGGAGCCTGAAAATAAATCAAGCACAATGCTTCCTTCTGTTTCAAACTGTATAGCGCTGAATATTGCTTCTTTTACGCTGTCCTTTGTGGGACGCACATCAAGTCCTTCGGGTGCAATCAGCTTTCTGCCTCTTGCCGTTCCTGTGATTACTCTCATCTTATTTCCTTTCCTTTGTCAATCAAAAATTCTCTTTAATAAAATCGTATATTTCTATTGCTTTTTCTTCTTTAACTTTAGCTACGGATGCAATCTCATCGGGAGATGCGTCCTTGAGTGCCTGCTTTGTCTTGAAATGCTTTATCAGAGCGAGCGCCTTTGCTTCTCCTATGCCTTTGATTTTTGTCAGCTCCAGTTCATAAGTCTTTTTCTTATGCGTCTGCTGCTGGAATGAAAGCGAGAAGCGGTGAACCTCGTCCTGGATGTTTGTCATCAGCGAGAACAGCTTTCTGTTGGCGTTTATCTGTATTTCTTCACCCTGCGCCGCAATCGCTCTTGTGCGGTGCTTATCGTCCTTTACAAGTCCGTATAGCGGTATTGAAACATTCATACTGTCAAGCACCTGCTGTACAGCGTGTACATGACCTTTTCCACCGTCGAGAAGAATAAGGTCGGGCAGCGGCGCAAAACTCTCGTCACCGTCAAGATAACGCTGTATGCGTCTTTGCAATACCTCCTGCATACACGCATAGTCGTTCTGACCGATAACGTTCTTGATCGTGAATTTCCTGTAGCCTGCCTTATACGGTCTGCCGTTGCGGTACACTATCATACCGCCGACCCTGCTGTCCTCTCCGAGATTTGATATATCGTAGCTTTCGATAACTGTCGGTATCTTAGGTAAACCAAGCAGCTTTGCAAGATCCTCCAGTGCGTTTATTTCCTTTACCGTCCTGCCGACCTTCATCGAAAGGTACTCAGAGGCGTTCTGCTTAGCTAACAGCACCCTTGACAATCCTTCGCCCCGCTGAGCCACCGTGACAGTAACCTTATGTCCGCAAAGGGCGGAGAAGTATTCTTCGAGGATTGCACTGTCCTCCATTTCCTTGTCTATATAAATCTGTTTTGGAATCGCATCTGTCCTTGCGCTGTAGTATTCGACCAGAAAATCCGAACGCATCTGACCGGGGTCATATTCGTCACCGATGAAGAAATTCATCTTGTCGGTTATTCTTCCGCCACGGTAGCACATAACAGCAATACTTGCAAGTTCAACGTTCTGAGCCAGTGCTACAACGTCAAAATCGTATGTCTTGTCGGAGAATATATCCTGACCGTCCTTCATTTTCTCAATTGCGTTTATACGGTCACGGAGTTTTGCGGCTTTCTCAAACTCAAGATTCTCCGATGCTTCGTACATCTGCTCGGTAAGACGTTCTACGCTCGCCTTACTGCCGTTTTGCATATACTCTATTGCAGAGTGTATAAGGCTGTTGTATTCGTCCTGCTTTATCTTGCCGGTACAAACGCCCATACATCTTTTTATATGATAATTAAGGCACGGACGCTCTTTCCTGAAATCTCTCGGAAAGACCTTGTGACAGGACGGAAACATAAAGATTCTGTTGACCTCATCGACCGCCTGCTTTGCGGTAAATCCGCTCGTGAACGGGCCGAGATACTCCGCATTCTTATCGTTGCAGTTAAGCGCATAAGAAATTCTCGGATATGGCTCTTTTGTGATTTTTATATAATTATAGCCCTTATCGTCCTTTAGCAGTATATTATATTTGGGATTGTACTGCTTTATCAGACTGCATTCAAGAACAAGTGCGTCAAGCTCGCTCGGTGTGACGATGAAGTCAAAATCATAGATATTTTCGACCAGCTTCCTTGTCTTTGCGTTATGACTCTCAAGCGCATGAAAATATGTTGTTACACGGTTCTTCAGGGCTTTTGCCTTACCGACGTAGATTATCCTGCCCGTCTTGTCTTTCATCAGATAGACACCGGGGGACAGCGACAGCTTATTTGATTTATCTCTTAAAAAGCCAAGTCTATCGTTCAATGGTCACACACTCCGGAAAATCAGATAAATTATCCATATAGATATTTATATTGTATCATTTTTTATGTCCGATTACAAGTAGTTTTTGAAAATATTGACGAATAACGGCGCAATGTGTTTTTCCGCCTTTTTAAAAAATGCTTTGACTTTTAGAGCCGAGTGGTGTATAATAACAAGAGATATATTTTTTATCCTGAAAAGAGAGGTTTATTTTATGAGAGCAGTAGTTGCGGTTATTGGTAAAGATACAGTAGGTATTCTCGCTAAGGTAAGTAATATCTGTGCGGAGTGCAATGCAAACGTTATGGACGTTACACAGACGATAATGCAGGATCTTTTTGCTATGACAATGCTTATTGACATAACAAAGTGTTCCGTTGATTACAACGTACTTGCAGACAAGCTGAAAGAAGCCGGAAACGATATGGGTCTTCAGATACACGTTATGCATGAAGATATTTTCAATTCGATGCACAATATATAATTACATACGGGAGAAACTAAATGTTCAATTCAAAAGATATTCTTGAAACCATCAAGATGATACAGGAAGAAAATCTTGACATCCGTACTATCACAATGGGTATCTCGCTTCTTGACTGTGTCGACAGCGATATAGACAAATCCTGCGAAAAAGTATACGAGAAGATGATGCGTGTTGCTGAGCATCACGTTGAAACAGGTGAGATAATAGAAAAGCGCTACGGTATTCCGATAATCAACAAGCGTCTTTCGGTAACACCCATCTCGATGCTTGCGGCAGCCGCAAAGGGAAGCCCCGTAAAGTTTGCAAAAACTCTTCAGAGAGTAGCAGAGGGTACGGGCGTAAACTACATCGGCGGTTATTCCGCACTTGTTCAGAAGGGCTTTGCGGCAGGCGACCTTGAGCTTATAAACTCTATACCCGAAGCGCTTGCAGAAACATCAAACGTATGTTCTTCGGTCAATGTCGGCTCTACAAGAGCGGGTATCAATATGGATGCCGTTGCTCTTATGGGTAAGATTATCAAGCAGGCTTCTGAAGCAACTAAGGATAACCATTGTTTCGGCGCCGCAAAGATAGTGGTTTTCTGCAATGCCGTTGAGGATAATCCTTTTATGGCAGGTGCCTTCCACGGTGTCGGCGAGGCGGATTGCGTTCTTAATGTCGGCGTAAGCGGACCCGGCGTTGTTCGTTCCGCACTTTCCAAGATGCCTGATGCAAGCATAAGCGAAGTCGCAGAGCAGATAAAGAAAACCGCATTCAAGATTACCCGTATGGGTCAGCTTGTAGGCGCTGAGGCAAGCAAGATGCTCGGTGTACCATTCGGTATCGTTGACCTTTCACTTGCTCCTACTCCGGCAGTAGGCGACAGTGTTGCGCATATCCTTGAGGAAATCGGTCTTGAGAGCTGCGGCGCACACGGTACAACAGCCGCACTTGCGATGCTGAACGATGCGGTAAAGAAGGGCGGCGTAATGGCGTCCTCAAGCGTAGGCGGTCTTTCAGGCGCATTTATCCCCGTATCAGAGGATGCAGGTATGATAGACGCTGTAAACCGTGGCGCATTATCAATAGAAAAACTCGAAGCTATGACAGCCGTTTGCTCTGTCGGTCTTGATATGATAGCCGTTCCCGGCGATACATCCGCCGATACGATCTCGGCAATCATCGCAGACGAAGCCGCTATAGGTATGGTAAACTCAAAGACAACGGCAGTCCGTGTAATTCCCGCAATAGGAATGAAGGAAGGCGACACGCTTGAGTTCGGCGGTCTGTTCGGAAGCGGTCCGGTAATGAAGCTCAGCAAGTTCTCCTCGTCAAAATTCATTTCAAGAGGCGGACGTATTCCCGCACCCTTACAGAGCCTTAAAAACTAACATTGAACCGCAGGACATCCTGCGGTTTTTCAATATGTCGATATTTGCATTCGACAGGAAAAAGTCTTGTCAAGGATATTATCATACAAATTTTTCAAAGTCTTTTTGGTAATAATTCGGCTTGTTTTTTGTGGATATTTGTAGTAAACTTAATTATGATTTTAGATTTATGCCTACTGAAAGGTGGTGTTCCGATGGATGTAATCAGCGAGATTATCGCTTATGAGAAGCACGCCGAAGAAATAGTTGCTCAGGCAAACAAAAAAGCCGAAGCCATTCTTTCCGATGCGGCGGCTCTCCGTGAAAAAGAACGTATCGTCTGCGAAGAAGAACGCAGTGACAAGATAAACAGCTATCACGATGAGCTTAAAAAGAGCGGAGAAGAGCATTGCTCTGCGACTGCAGCCGAGTGCAACGCTGTCATTAAGCGTCTTGACGATGAATTCTCGAAGAACAGGGATAAATGGACAGACGAGATATATAAAAATATCATTTCGGTTGAATGACAGCATAGGATTAAGTATTCGGAGGTGATTTCATGTCGGCAGGTTCGGCGGCGGTCATTGCCAAAGCAAGAGCCAAGTACGGCGGGCTTCTGGGTCTTGATGAATATAAGACCTTGATCTCAAAGGCAAATGTCGGTGAGATTGTGGCTCAGTTGAAAACATACGGTGATTTCTGTGAGGATTTTTCAGCGGTTGACAATACGGTAAGGCGCAGTCAGGCTGAAAGGCTGATGGAAAAACGTCTTTTCAGAATATATGACGAGCTGAGAAAATTCTGTCCGGGCAGTAAAAACAAGTTCTATGATTTTCTGCTTATACAGGAGGAAATAAAACAGATTATCAATGCCGCAATGTATATCGGCGCAGGCGTTTACGATTTGTTCATTCCGGGCTTTCCGGGTTATCTGACGAATATCTGTTCTTACGATATTCGGGCACTTTCAAAAGCAAGAACATTTGATGAAATACTGGATGTTCTGAAGGGTACGCCGTATTATGACGTTCTTGCTCCTCTTTCCGACGGAACTAAGGCTTTTCCGCCCATTGTTTCTGTTGATTATGAGCTTACAAAATATCTTTATACGACGCTTTTTTCCCGTATAAAAAAGGATATATCCGGCAGTGAACGCACGGAAGTAGAAAAATGTATACGCAGACGTTGCGATATGTACAATATCAAGATATGCTATCGGCTAAAGGGACTTTTCAAAATGTCAACCGAAGATGTGGTTGCGCATACTCTGCCTTTTTGCGACAGATTCGATAAAAAGACAATGGAACAGATACTGACGAAAGCCGATAACGAGCCGATATTGCCGCTTCTGCTGAAGCTCCCTTATTTCAAGGATATTAACGAGGAGCAGGCAACGGACATCGAAACGGCGGTATATACGTCAAACAAACGTTATTATGACGCAAAGCTCGCATTATCGCAGTGCGACAGCACGGTTATATATTCACTGACTGAGCTTTTGCAGATTGAAAACAGAAATTTAACAACTGTGATAGAGGGCGTAAGGTACTCGCTCGAGCCGTCACAGATAGAAAAAATGCTGATATTATAGAGCAAATATACAGCGAAAGGAATGATATAATGGCAGTTGAGAAGATGTCACTTATATCGGTCAGCGGACCTCTCAAAAAAGTCAACAAAACTCTTGTACGATGTTGCGAAACGAAATGTTTTCACATTGAGCCGTCGTTTTATACCATGACCTACGGCTCCGCACATTTCAAGACGCTGAAAGACAAGGACATTTACGGCGGTCTTATGAAACGAGCGGATGTATTGTCCGTCGGGCTTGGGATAAAAAACAAAACCGTTTCGTATGACGATATACAGATGGAGGCAATCCATGACTTCGATATGTATTTCACGGAGCTTGAACAGCGTGTGATGCCTGTCATAGAGCAAAAGAACGAGCTTGAGAAATCAATAGACGAATACAGCCATGTATTAAGGCAGGTCGGAAACCTGTCGAATCTAAACGTTGATTTCAAGGATTTGTTCAGCTGTAAGCACGTCAAGATACGTTTCGGCAAATTGCCGTCGGAAAGCTATACGAAGCTCGATTTCTACAGCGAAAAAGGCTTTGTGTTTGAGCCTCTTGAAGAAAAGGACGGTTATGTCTGGGGGCTTTATTTCGCCCCGGTGGAAGAAAGCGTACAGATAGACGATATTTTCAGAAGCCTTTATTTTGAGCGGATACGTTTACCGGACTTCCTTCACGGCGACGGAGAAACAGCCGCCGCAGAGCTTAACAGACAGCTTAAGGAACTGGAAATAAAGTTGAAGGATGTAAAGGAAGAGCTTGCGGTCATAAAGAAAAATGAAGAAACGCAGTTTGAAAAGGTGCGCAGCAAGCTGATTTTCCTTAACAACAGCTATGAACTTAGAAGTCAGGTTTCTGTAATCAACAATAAATTCTATATGGCGGGTTTTGTCCCGACAAGAGAAGTAGAAAAGTTCAGGGAGCATCTGTCGGGCGTATCGGATATTGTTATCGAGGAAAAGAAGTATTTCGTTGATGACAGGATGAAGCCTCCGACAAAACTCAGAAACAACCGGCTGTTCAGACCGTTTGAGATGTTCGTCAATATGTACGGCTTACCGTCATACACGGGCATCGACCCGACGCCGTATGTCGCTATAACGTATATGCTGATATTCGGCATAATGTTCGGCGATCTCGGACAAGGGCTTGTAATCTCGCTTTTCGGATTCATACTCACAAAGTGGAAGAAAGCAAAGCTCGGTCCAATAATGGAGCGTATCGGCATAAGCTCGGCGATATTCGGCTGTCTTTATGGCTCGGTGTTCGGAAATGAAGATATAATAAAGCCTTTCTTCCATATCGAACCGCTTTACTCTGTACTCGGAAAGCCGAACAGCATATTCCAGATTTCAACCTATCTGCTTATAGCGGCGCTTGCGATAGGTGTCATATTGATAGTGGTTTCAATGACGATGAATATTGTGCTGTCATTCAGGCGCAAGGATTATTCCTCCGCACTGTTCGGAGCAAACGGCATAACCGGTATGATATTCTATATCGCAGTCGTAGCGGCGGCAGGACTTCAGCTCGGATTCGGCATTGAGATGTTCACATTGCCGTATATACTTCTTCTGGTGATACTGCCGCTCGGCATTATGATGTTCAAAGAGCCTCTTGCACACCTTGTCGCAAACTCGATAAAACGCAACGTTGTCAATTTAAAGCATAAGACGGTTGCCGATGCGGCAATTATGGCTTCCGATACGATGAGCGAAGAATTGCTCAGAAAAACAAGAGAAGACCTCGAAAAGCTGAATGATCTGAAATTTGTCCGTGCGGTTTACGGAAAGATGCCCCGTGAAAGCTATGACAAATTGGGATACTTTACCGACAAGGAATTTGTGTTCATTCCTATCACCGAAAACGACGATAACGTCTACGGCGTTTATTTTGTATCAAAACAGCACAGGGCAATGGTGGATGATATATTTGCAGGCCTTTATTTTGAACGTATGAAGATGCCCGCAGAGCTTACATCACCCGGAAGACCCGACCAGAACGATAAGGATAAGCCGAAGGAGAAAAAGTCTGTCGGCAACTTCATTATTGAAGGCGTCATCGAACTGTTCGAAACCTGTCTTTCATATCTTACAAACACAATGTCATTCCTCCGTGTAGGCGGATTTATCCTGAGCCACGCAGGTATGATGCTGGTCGTAGGAGTGCTGGCTGGCGACGGAGGTGTCGGTACCGTGATTGTACAGATACTCGGAAACGCTTTCGTAATCGGTATGGAGGGATTCCTTGTAGGCATTCAGGTATTAAGACTTGAATTTTATGAGATATTCGGTCGTTTCTATGTAAGCGACGGAAAGAGCTTTGAGCCGCTTAAGGCTAATTTGAATTAATTTCGGGAGGAACTGAAAAATGTTACTGTTTTTACTGCCTTTATTTGCACTGGCACTGATTATGCTGCCGTTCTTTGTAATGTTAAAAAGAAGAAAAGAGGGTAAGCCCTTAAAGACAAGAAAAGCTATACTTATAAATGCAGGCTCGTTTATCGGCGTTATGGTTATGATGAGCGTATTCGTACCGCTTTTTGCGTTTGCTTCGGCTGAAGGTGCCGCAGAAGCCGCACAGACAGCGCTCAGCGTAGGCGACGGACTTAAGTATCTCGGTGCGGCGCTCGCAACAGGTCTTGCAACAATCGGTACAGGTATTGCCGTAGGAGGCGCCGCTCCCGCTGCTATCGGAGCTACCGCAGAAAACGACAAGAACTTCACGAAGGCTCTTATCTTCGTTGCACTCGGCGAAGGTGTCGCTATTTACGGACTTCTGATTTCGATACTTATCCTTTATTCATAATAGCCGAAAGGTACAGAAAAATGAAATTTTTTCTTATCAGTGACAACACAGATACACAGATGGGTATGCGTCTTGCAGGGATCGAAGGCATAGTAGTAAGCCGACCCGAAGAAGTCACGGATGCACTGGAAAAAGCAAAGGCTGATAAAGACATCGGCGTTGTACTTATGACGGAAAAGCTCATCAATATGTGTAAGCAGACAGTGTATGATATGAAACTGAACAGCACAAAGCCTCTGATAGTGGAGATACCCGACCGACACGGAACATCGGATATAAGCAAATCCATTGACGGCTATGTGCGTGATGCAATAGGACTGAAATTATAATTAATCAGAAGGGAGCAGCTGTATGCCGGAAGTTCAGGACAGAATAGAAAAGCTGGGCAATTCAATTCTTTCCGACGCTCAGAAAAAAGCGGAAGAAATAATCAGCAAGGCACAGCAGCAGGCTGATGAGCTGACAGAGCAGGCGAGAGAGCAGTACAGACGCAGTGAAGAAAACGAGGTCGCACTCGACAGACAGAAGACCCATACTCTTTACGCAAAGGAATTATCAAAGAGCGACTTTGCCGCACATAAGTCGGTGCTTGCTCACAGGTGCGGGCTTGTAGACAGCTTGTTTGAAGATATTAAGAATAAACTTGAAGAATTTGCAAAGAGCGATAAATATAGCGGATTTATGACCGCTCTTGCCGAAAAAGCAGACAAAGAGCAGGCTTTCAGCAAAGACTGCGTGATAAACGTCGGCAGAAACGATAAACAGCTTGCCGATGATATAGCGCAGAAGTACGGCATCGGTGTTGCTGTTGACCGTAATATCGAGCTTGGCGGATTGTCTGTTTACTATCCGTCGGAAAATATATATATCGACTATACGCTTGACCTTGCTTTAGAACAGGAGCGAAAGGCTTTTGTGGCAGGTCACGGCGAACTGTCACTATAACGGGAGGAGTTGCAATGAACTGTATTTATGCGATTAACGGACCCGTTGTAAAGGTCAGGGATACAAAATCATTCTCAATGCGTGAGATGGTAATGGTCGGTAAGAGCAAGCTCATAGGAGAGGTAATCGGCGTAACCGATGAAATGACAACGATTCAGGTTTACGAGGGTACGGCAGGACTTATGCCGGGCGACCCCGTAGAGCCTACAGGAACACCTATGAGCGCAACGCTCGGACCCGGCATAATATCCAATATTTATGACGGTATCCAGCGTCCGCTTAAAGCTATGACGGCTCTCAGCGGCGTATATGTTACTGAGGGCAGCGCAATAGCCGCACTCGATGAAGAGCGTGAATTTGATGTCACAGTGACTGTAAAGGTCGGCGATAAACTGCACGGCGGAGATATATATGCGCAGTGTCCCGAAACGCCGCTTATTACACACAGATGTATGGTACCTCCTTATACTGAAGGTACAGTAGAATATGTTGCGCCTGACGGCAAGTATAAGGTCAACGATGTGATAGTAAAACTCAGGATAGACGAAGAAACGGTGCAGGAGCTTACTCTTGTACAGAAGTGGCCTATCAGAACGCCAAGACCTATAAATAAGCGTCTGCCGATTTCAAAGCCGCTTATTACCGGACAGCGTATAGTAGATACCGTGTTGCCGCTTGCAAAGGGCGGTACAGCCGCTATACCCGGCGGTTTCGGTACAGGTAAGACGATGACTCAGCATCAGCTTGCAAAGTGGTGCGATGCGGATATTATCGTGTATATCGGTTGCGGTGAGCGTGGCAACGAGATGACTCAGGTACTTGAGGAATTCTCTGAGCTCATCGACCCGAAGTCGAACCGTCCGCTGACGGACAGAACGGTGCTTATTGCGAATACTTCAAATATGCCCGTAGCCGCCCGTGAAGCGTCTATCTATACGGGTATCACGCTTGCCGAGTATTATCGTGATATGGGCTATCATATTGCTATAATGGCGGATTCAACATCACGCTGGGCGGAGGCACTGCGTGAAATTTCCGGACGACTTGAAGAAATGCCTGCTGAAGAAGGCTTCCCGGCATATCTTCCGTCAAGACTTTCCGAATTCTACGAGCGTGCAGGTTATGTCGAAACGATGAACGGCAGAGAGGGCAGTGTTACGATTATCGGCGCCGTATCTCCGCAGGGATCGGACTTCTCTGAGCCTGTAACGCAGAATACAAAGCGTTTCGTCCGTTGCTTCTGGGCGCTCGACAAGAATCTTGCTTATGCAAGACACTATCCGGCTATCAACTGGAATATGAGCTATTCGGAGTACAGCGACGATTTAGCCGAGTATTACAACGAACACGTCGGCGAAGAATTCTGCCGTTACAGACAGGAAATATCGACCTTACTGGTTGAAGAGAACAACCTTATGGAGATTGTAAAGCTGATTGGTGCGGATGTTCTGCCTGACGACCAGAAGCTGATAATAGAAATCGCCCGTGTTATAAGAGTAGGCTTCTTACAGCAGAACGCTTTCCATAAGGACGATACATTCGTTCCGCTCGAAAAGCAGAAGCTGATGATGAAAGCGATCTTACTTCTTTATCACAACTCGCTGAACGCTATAAACGGCGGTAAGCCGATATCGGAGATTATCTCATACGGTTTCTTCGATAAACTGATAAAGATGAAGTACGATATACCTAACGACAAGCTCGAAATGTTTGACGAATATTTTGATATGATAAACAGCAAGTTTGCCGATGATTAAACCCGATAGGAGATTATTTTATGATTCAATATGCAGGACTGAGTGAAATAAACGGACCGCTTGTCTGCCTTGAGGGTGCCAAAGGTGTTTCTTATGATGAGATAGCAGAGATAAAGCTGGAGGACGGCACAAAGCGTTTAGGCCGTGTCGTTGAAATGCAGGGCGATAAAGTCGTCTTGCAGGTGTTTGAGGGTACAAACGGCATCTCGCTCACAAATACAAAAATCAGCTTTACGGGAAAGCCGCTTGAGATTCCGCTTTCTACCGAAATGCTCGGCAGAACGTTCAACGGTGCAGGCAAGCCGATTGACGGACTTGGCGAAGTCTTTCCGCAGAAATACGGAGATATAAACGGCCGTGCATTGAACCCCGTTGCACGTTCTTATCCCAGAAACTATATACACACGGGTATTTCCTCAATAGACGCACTTATGACGCTTATCAGAGGTCAGAAACTGCCTATATTCTCAGGCTCCGGTCTGTCGCATAATAAGCTGGCGGTGCAGATAGTAAAGCAGGCTAAGATTGCCGACAGCGAGGGAAAGGACTTTGCGGTTGTATTTGCCGCAATGGGCGTTCAGAATGACGTTGCGGAGTATTTCAGACGTTCCTTTGAGGAAACCGGTGTTATACAGCGTGTTTGTATGTTCCTTAATCTCTCGAACGATCCTATCATAGAGCGTATCCTGACACCCAGATGTGCGCTTACTGTAGCGGAATATCTTGCGTTTGAGAAGAATATGCACATACTCGTTATCATGACCGACCTTACCTCATACTGTGAGGCTCTGCGTGAGTTCTCTTCATCAAAGGGAGAGATTCCCGGAAGAAAGGGTTATCCCGGTTATCTTTATTCCGACCTTGCCTCTATGTATGAAAGAGCAGGCGTAGTAGAGGGCAGTACAGGCTCTGTTACGCAGATACCGATACTTACAATGCCTAACGATGATATTACACACCCTATCCCCGACCTTACGGCATATATCACGGAGGGTCAGATAGTGTTTGACAGAAACCTTGACCAGACAGGAATTTATCCCGGACTTTCCGTATTGCTTTCGCTGTCACGTCTTATGAAGGACGGCATAGGAGAACAGTACACAAGAGCGGATCACGCCGATGTTTCAAACCAGCTTTTTGCTTGCTATGCAAGAGTGCAGGATGCAAGAGCGCTTGCATCGGTTATCGGTGAAGACGAACTTTCCGCATCGGATAAGGCGATTATGAAGTTCGGCACGATGTTTGAAAAGTACTTTCTCAATCAGGGCTTTGATGAGAATCGTTCTATGGACGAAACGCTGGATCTTGCTTGGGATCTGCTTTCGCTTCTTCCCGCAAGCGAGCTTGACCGTGTAAACGAACAGCTTATAAAAGAACATTATCACCCCGAAAATGCTAAGAGATTTGTATAACAGTTACTATATGAAAGGCAGGTGAGTGTATGGCTGAACAGGTTTTTCCGACCAAAGGCAATCTTATCAAGGCTAAACGTTCCTTACAGCAGGCAAAGCAGGGCTTTGAGCTTATGGACAGAAAGCGTAACGTTCTGATAAGAGAAATGGTGGCGTTGACCGATAAATCAAAGCTGGTGCGAGGAAATATTGAACAGACTTACGAGAAGGCTTATGCCGCCTTACAGAAGGCTAACATTACGCTGGGCTCGGTATCAACGCTGACGCAGTTTGTACCTGAAGAAACCGATCTTAAAATATCTTTCAGAAGCGTTATGGGCGTTGAGCTTCCTACAGTTGAGCTTCCCGATAAGCCTATAGTTCCGCAGTATGATATTGCAATGACAAATTCATATCTTGACAACGCTTATATCTGCTTTAATGAAACTAAAAAGCTGACAGTCGTACTCGCCGAGATTGAAAACAGTATATACAGGCTCGCCGTTGCTATAAAAAAGACGCAGAAACGTGCCAACGCACTGAAGAATATAATTATTCCGAAGTACGAGGCACAGGTCAGATTTATCTCAAACTCTCTTGAAGAAAAGGAACGTGAGGAATTTTCGCGTCAGAAGGTCATCAAGAGTACCAAGATAAAGAAAGAGCAGGCGCAAAAGGAAAAAGAACAGGCAAAAACCGAATAAATAAAAGCCGCACAGAAGGGTCATCCATCTGTGCGGCTTTGCATTTATATCTGATTATTTATACCTCAACAAAAATTGCACCACTTGCGGGAACGGTAACTGTATCTGCCTTTACAGAGCCGTTTTCGCCAAGCGTGTAAATTGCCTTTCCGCCCTTTGCATAATCTGCATTGACAGTTACGGCCTTATCGGACGGATTGATGAACACATAAACCGTCTGATTGTCGCTGCTTCTCTTGTATACCAGCGGATAACCGTCACTGCTGACAAACTCAAAGGCTGAGAGATTGTGAAGAGCGGGATTATCGTTTCTGACTTTTATCAGCTTCTTTACCTCATTGTAAAGTGATTTGTCATCGAGCATCTGCTTTTCGACAGTAGGTCTGTCGGGTGCGTCATCCTGCTTTATATAAAGCTGTGATTTGTCCGCAGTTGAAAATCCGTCATTTGCGGTGCTGTCCCACTGCATAGGACTTCTTGATCCGGTACGGTTATAGCCGCCCTCTACCGATACAAGACCCTCGACATAGCGTAAGCCTATCTCATCGCCGTAGTATACAAACGGTGCGCCGGGCATTGTGAGAAGGAAAGCAAAACAGCATTTAAGCTCGTCCTCATCCCTGCCTCTTGCAAGTCTGTCCATATCGTGATTGCCTGACGGAATGCAGATAAGTCCGCCGCCTGTCGTTGCCTTTTCGTGATAGCCGTTGTACTGCTCGGCAAAGATTGCGGGAGTACCTTTGCCCCTCTTTGAAAAGAACGGTTCGGCACTTCTGAACATCGAGTTGTAGCCCTCAGGACCGAAGTGCAGTAAGAAGTCCATATCAAAGCCGCCCTGCAGCGAATATTGCGGCTCTCCCCACTCAGATACCATAGCGGCTTCGGGGTATTCGCTTTTAAGATAACCCGTTATATCCTGCCATAGCTTGATTGTTTCTTTATATTCAGGATCGCATTTTACAAGAGAGCCTGCCATATCAACTCTGAAACCGTCACAGCCCATGTCAAGCCAGAACTTCATAACATCCTTGATTGCGGCTCTTGTCGCCATAGGTCCGGGATCTGTAGGCTTTTGCTGATAAGCATACTTAGGCTCGGCATAGCCGTAGTTCAGAGCAGGCTGAGATGAGAAGAAGTTGACTGCGGCACTGCCGTCACGGTCCGATATGCCTCTTATACAGTTAAGACCCTCCGGTTGTTCCCATATATTGCTTGTCCAGATATATCTGTCGGTATACTCGTTGCTTTCGGGGAGCATCGACTTTTTGAACCATTCATGCTCTACCGAAGTGTGACCGGGTACAAGGTCGAGAAGAATGTGCATCCCACGCTTATGGCACTCATCGAAAAGTTGCTTTAAATCATCGTTTGTTCCGTATCTTGCGGCGGCTTTTTTATAGTCCCTTACATCATAGCCCGCATCACCGAATGGTGAATCAAAGCAGGGGTTCATCCATATTGCGTTGAAGCCTGTTTCCTTGATATAGTCCAGCTTTTCGATTATACCCTGAAAATCTCCGATACCGTCACCGTTTGTATCATTGAAGGATTGCGGGTATATCTCGTAAAAAATTGCATTTTCCAACCACTTAGCCATAAAATACCTCCTGTTTGTCGGAATTGTAAATTGATTGACATCGTTTACATACTGGTATTATAAACTAAGACGGCGGAAAATGCAAGTGCTATTTCATGAAAAATACATAAAAAAGTACCAGAATCAGCTTGTAGTCGGCGTGGTCACGCCATAAGATAAACGCTACAGCGGCAACCTTCATCAAGTCGTCGTCCTTCATCAGCTTGCCTATAATATCCATATCGGTACTGCGGGCTGAATTTCAGTTCGGTTTTTGCCCGCCCTTCTCCTGCATACGACCGCCGTTCTGACAGCGGCATCGTTCACATCCGCAGGTTTTTCCGCTTTTATCTTGGTTGTTATTATGGTTATGTATCTTTGCGGTGAAATCGGGCGCAGGTCGGGAGTCTGAAACAGACTTAGAAAAATCTTCTATCTTTTTATCCGCTTCCTCTTCACTCATAAAAGTGCTTTCAAAGCTGCGCAGTATTTCGTCTACAGTGTGATTTTCGGTTTTGTCGGGAATCTCGGAATCGCCTGTATTATCGGACTTATCGCCGTAGATTTCAGCGTTGCTTGCTTCATCATCTGTGCTGCCGGCTGATGAATTTTGCTGTTTATCGTCAGTATCGGATTTATCCGTGTTTTCGTCAGATTTTTCTTCATTTACGGGAATATTTGTTTCGGCTTCTTCGCTTTCTTTATTTTCATCTTCAGTGTCAGAAGCCGTAATCTCGCTTTCGGCTTCGGTAATTTTCACCTGTACTGTTGTGATTTTTACCGAATCGGGCTTTATTGTTTCGTTCACGTTTTCTTCTGCCGGCGTTGGAAGGTGTGATATTGCCGCAGCGATATTTTCGGCTTTCGGAATTTCTTCTTTCGGTTCATCCTCATCGTAACTGAGCCTTGCTTTTTCGGCCGTTCTTATTGCCGCCTCGGCATATTCTTTCTGCAAACGCTCAAATTCGGCTTTTGACATTCTTATATTACTCCATTCCATAAATTTACTCCTTTTCATAGTAGATTATCAAACAGACCGCTGTCTTTAAGATAGGGAAGCAGTGAAATCAGCCTGAACAGCTTTACCGCCGTATCTATTTTTGCCCTGTTTTCTTCTCTTAGGTGAGGCTTCAGAGCAAGCAGCAGACCTGTATTTCTGTCCTGCTCGCTCATCTTTGACATTAGCTCGCCTATCTTCATAAACATATCTATGTTTATTCCGCCGAAAATATCATCGCTGTCGGTATCGGTCGTGAATTTTTCCTCGTTTTCCGTACCGCTTGTTTCTTCTGAGGTTGCATTTTCGTTTTTATTATCGGACAGCATTGCTTTAAGAATATCATCTATCTCACTCATACTGCCCTCCGTCTATTACTGATTTTTCATAGATTTTTTCAGTTCCTGCGCCTGTGCGGATTTCATCATTTTTTTGATAAGCTCAGGGTTTCCGAGTATGCTTTTTAGCTTTTTTGCGTCTTTTTCCGGCATTTTTTCGAGTGCTATCGAAATATCGCCCTTCTGCATCGCTTCTTTAAGACGCTGTGGTGTGATACCGAGTTTACTGCTGACCGCCTCAAGCATTGAATCAACGTTGTTATTCATAACTGCCTCCTGAAATTATATTGTCAATGCGGAAAATATATTCCCGTTAAGACTGCCCTATAACCGTATTTGATGAACTTTTTGCCAAAATCAACGATAAAAGCATATTTACGTTATATTCAGTTCATATTTTTTTGTAAAAATATACAAAAGGTTGTTTTTGTTTTGTGTAGAATTTCTAAAAATACGGATACTAATCTTTTCTTTTTACACATTATGTGTTATAATAACCTAGTGGGCAATAAAAGCCGTATCGGGCTTGCCCGACTGAAAGGATAGAAATTATGAAAATTGTAGTAGTATCCGATTCGCACAAGGAATTTCATAAGCTGAATTCGGTAGTTGAGAATAATCTTGACGCCGACGCTTTTATACATCTGGGTGACGGCGAACACGAATTCAACGATGTAAGGAATCTTCACCCCGAAAAGAGTTTTTTATTCGTAAAGGGAAACTGTGACTTTGCCGACAACAAAACGATAAGAATCGCAAATGCAAAGGGCATCAAGATACTTTGTGTGCACGGCCACGAGCATCATGTGCATCAGGGACTTGATACGCTTATCGCTGTTGCCAAGCAGAACGGCTGTAAGATAGCTCTTTACGGTCATACTCACCTTTACCGTACCGAGCTTATCGACGGTATATACGTTATGAATCCCGGAAGCATTGATTCTCCGAGAGATAAACGTCCGCCGTCATACGGTATAATCACCATAGATGATAACAAGAAAATCACAATGAATATAGTTGCGCTTGATTACCATGCAGATAAGCAGTAATATAGCCGGCTGTCCTTTATTGACGTTTGACACCTTACCGTCAACCAACACCTATCTTAAGGAACACGCCGACGAGCTTCCCGACAGAACGGTAGTGACAGCAGACCTGCAAAGCTGCGGTAAGGGCAGGATCGGCAACACATGGCTTGCTACCCGTGATATGCTCCCTGTTTCAATGCTTATAAAGGCACCGGATAACGCCCACGACCTTACGGTTATATGTGCGGTAGCGGTCTGCCGTGCGATTGAACGGCTGAGCGGTATCAAAGCAGGCATAAAGTGGACAAACGATATAATCTGCTCTGAACGCAAGGTATGTGGTATTTTATGCGAAAGCACCTTAAAAAGTTCCTGTAACGGAGCAATTTACAACAATGTCATCTGCGGAATGGGGCTGAACGTAAATCAGGATGAGGATTTTTTTGAAAAAAGCGGTCTTGTGAATGCGGCATCCCTTTACACGCTGACGGGCAATAAATACGATAAAATGCTTGCGGCGGAGTATATAGTGGACGAGCTGACACGGCTCATTGACGAGGATTTTTCTACAGTTATAAACGAGTATTCGCAAAGATGCGTAACGCTCGGAAAAACAGTGAAACTGGTGCAGAACAATACAGAAACAACTGCATTTGCTAAGGCTATCGCCCCTGACGGTTGTCTTATCTGCGAGAACGAGAACGGTGAATTTACAGTCAACTCGGGTCTTGTCAGAGTGAGAGGTGTCGGAGGTGAATACGTCTGACACTTAACCGAAAGGAGTTCATATGGCAGAAAATTTGTACATACCCGAGATCAGCGGTCCGCTCAGGAGCTTTATGCTGAAGGTTCCCGAGGAAATTCAGCAGGCAAGCGGTATAAGAGTAATGGGCAAGCTGATAAAATCTATAGTATTTACAACAGATATATGTATAATCAGAAATGTAAATGCTGATGCGGTAATAGCGGTTTATCCGTTTACGCCACAGCCGATAATCACGCAGGCAATTATGAGTGCCGCTGATATACCTGTTTTTACGGGTGTCGGCGGAGGACTGACGCAGGGCAAAAGAGTAGTCAATCTTTCGATGCACGCAGAGTTTCAGGGCGCTATCGGTGTTGTAGTGAATGCGCCGACATCGAATGATGTTGTGCGTCAGGTATGCGACACTATTGATATTCCCGTAGTTGTTACGGTTATTTCGGAACACGAGGATATTGAAAGCAGGCTTGAGGCAGGCGCAAAGATATTCAACGTATCTGCCGCAGGCAAGACAACAAATGTTGTAAGAGAAATACGCAAGCGTCACCCCGACATTCCGATTATCGCAACGGGAGGACCTACAAGTGAGTCGATCCTTGCGACTATTGAAGCCGGAGCAAATGCTATAACCTGGACGCCGCCCACAAACGGCGAGGTGTTCCGTGATATAATGAATGCCTACAGAGAAGGCAAACCCCACCCCTAACGGCAATGTGCCGTTTCAAGTTCCGCCTTTGGAATTGTCTGAGTTATTTGCAGGACGTCGAAACGGCGGGATTACACAAAGCAATGGGCAATATGATAGGTCAGTTACGGCGGCAATGAGCCGTTTCAAATTCCGCCTTTGGAATTGTCTGAGCAATTCTCAGAATATCGAAACGACGGGCGGCAATGTGCCGTTTCAAGTTCCGCCTTTGAAATTGTATGAGTTATTCGCAGGACGGCGAAACGGCGGGATTACACAAAGCAATAATCAATATAAAGCGGTCACGGTGATATGCTGTGACCGCTATTTATATCATTGTTAAGTTTAGCGAAGCAGTGTACGGCTCGTGGAGCAAAGAACTTACGGTAAGGACGAAGAGGTAAGCGGTTAAACTGAATATAAAAACGGGCATCGGCATTCACCGATGCCCGTTTCAGTTTGTAGAAAAAGTCTGTATTTATAAAAATAGAGCAAATTCTCAATCCCTATCCCCAAACCCCTTTCCCCAGGAAAGGGGCTATATTACTGGGGCTACCGCCCCTAGACCCTGTCGGGGGCTTCGCCCCTGCGACCCCATTTTTAATATTTACAAGAGGTTTTTCTGTGTGTTTATCGCAGATATATAAGGTTACCCGAAATCAAGAGTTTTTTTATAAAAGTAGTGCAATTCTGTTTCAATTGTGGTATAATTATAAAGAATAATTTAAAATAATACAGATAAAAACGGAGCAGATATGAATTATAATATAAATCTCGGTGGCTGGAACAGCATTTTTGCTGTACCGTCCGATGTGGTGGATAAATACATAAAGATAGCAAGCGGAAGTAACATCAAGGTGCTTTTGTATTTTTTGAGGCACTGCGGTGAACTTCTCAACGATGAAATTATAGCAACAGCACTTTCTATGAACGAGGAAGATGTCAAGGACGCACTTTCGTTCTGGGTGCAGGTGGGGCTTCTTACAATGAGCGATGGTGTTTACTCTCCTATGCAGGCTGTACCTGAAGCCGCAAGACCGCAGGAAAAAGAGCCGGTAGTGAGCGGTGTGTCTGCAAGCGTAACAGTGCCATCGGGCGTTACGGCGAAAGATGCCGAATTTGCCGCAGTCAAGGCGGCAGCACTTCGTTCTCCGGAATTTTCACCTGCCGAAATTGCGGATACGATAAAAAGTGACGATAAGATCGACTTTCTTTTCAAAACCTGCGAAACACTTTACGGCAGACCGCTGAAACACACGGAGCAGAATGCAATTATCACGATAACGGAGCATATCGGGCTTCCTGCCGAGGTTGTACTTATGATGGTCGATTACTGCTTTTCGATAAGCAAATCATCGCCTGCATATCTCAAAGAAACGGCGATGAACTGGATGGAAAACGGCATAACCGACCTTGCCTCCGCTGAAAGACAGATTTCAATGCTGCAAGCGAAAAATGTTGCCGAAAGCTCGGTTAAGTCAATGTTCGGGTTAAACAGGGCGCTTACGCAAAAGGAAAAAGACTTCGTGAATCTTTGGTTCAACGTGTGGAATTTCGACTCTGAAATGGTAAAACTTGCCTACGAAATTAATGTCAACGCAAAGGGGCAGTTTGCATTCCCGTATATCAGCAAGATACTTGAAAACTGGCATTCAAAGGGCATAGCTACAGCAGAACAGGTAAATGACGAAAATATCAAGCGACAGGAACAGCAGAGCAGTAACTCTTCATTTGACGTTAATAAAATAGATGAACTGTTGTTACAGGATTACGAATAAAGGAGAAACGACCGATGGCATATCCTTCCGAATACTATACAAAAGCGCAGGAGATAATCGACAAAAGACGTTTTGAAAATTCTGTGAAGGCGGAAAAACGTCTGCGTGAGGTAAGAAGCAAGATACCCGAAATAGTTGAGATTGACAGCAAGCTCAGTAAAACTATTGATGAGCTTGTGAAGATAATCCTTTCAGATAAACCTGACAAGAAACAGTGTATTGAGCAGGTTAAGGAAGAAAACCTTGCTTTACAGGAGCGTATGAAAGAGTTGCTCAGAAAAAACGGTTATGCTGTCGATTATCTTGACCCGATATACACCTGCAGGAAATGTCACGATACCGGTAACGGTGACGGAGGAAGATGCTCGTGCTTCAATGACGCTCTGAAAGCTGTTGCGGCACAGGAACTCAGCAAGAGTCTGCCGATGGGGCTTACCTGCTTTGAGAGCTTTGATTTATCGCTATACAGCGATACGGTAACACCCGGAATGAACACCAAACGTTCTCCCCGTGAAATGATGACGCAGAACTATGAGTACTGCAAGGAATATGCGGAATATTTCCGTGTGCCTAATGAAAGTATTTTTATGACGGGCGGAACGGGGCTCGGAAAAACACATCTTTCGTTATCAATAGCAAAAAAAGTTATAGAAAAGAATTATTCAGTTGTTTACGGCTCTGTGCCGGACTTACTGAGAAGAATAGAGAACGCTCACTTCAACAAATCGGAAGATGAAACAGAGGTTATCAACACTCTTAAGGAATGTGACCTGCTTTTGCTGGATGATCTGGGAGCGGAATTTGAATCTACTTTCTATGTGTCGTGCCTTTATGAGCTTATCAACAGCAGAACCGGTTACGGTAAACCTACAATAGTTAACACGAATCTTTCGGGTGCGGAACTGAAAAAGCGTTATTCCGACAGAATAGTATCACGTCTTTATTCGATGAAAACGCTTGTCTTCAGCGGTGAGGACATACGCATGAAATTAAAGAAGAAAAAGTGACAGCTAAAGTATAACCACAGACAGCAGTAACAGCTTTAATAAGGGGTGTATTATGAACAGAGGTTTTGCGGTATTTATTATACTGGCTTTGATTTCGGTTATTTTATCCTACGTCATACCTGATAATTCGAAGAGGGGATTTACCAACGCTTTGTCATCATATATGATAGCTGATGAAGAAAACAAGCTGAATTATGATGATACAAGAGAACATCTGAGAATGCCGTCAGAGCTTCCTTTTGAGTATTCTTTTGATAATAAGGAATTCAACAACGGGTTTGAGTATGAGTTAAACCCGAACATTCATTCGGGATATTATCACAAGCCGCAGACTCTGAAATTTGACAGCAGTGACACGATATGGTACACCACAGACGGAACATTGCCCGAAAAGAACAAAACCGCTTATCTCTATGACGATGAAAAGGGTATAAGGCTTGATACCGGCGTGACAAATATATGCGTCAGGGCAGAGAAGGACGGCAAAATGAGCCGTGTATATGTCGGCTCTTATGTGATACTCGGCTCGACGGAAGACGCATTTTACGGTTACGGCTACAACTCGCTTGACAAATACGACCGATATATCTACAGAAGTCTTTACAAGACTATGAGTAACTATGAAACGAAGTTTGACGTACCGTTTACAAATGTTTCATATCAGAGACTGTACCGAATATTCATGTGCGTAAACTACGATAATCCGCTTCTTATTCAGGCACCTCTTTCTTTTGTCAGCTGGAGCGGCAATAAGAAAGATGTCAGATCTATAAAGCTGATTTATGATTTTTCGAAAGAAGCAAGTGAATACCATGTTGAAAAGACAAAGAAAAGGGCAGAAGAAATACTGAATACCGCCGATGGTTCGGAATCTCTTTTTGATTATCTTCTTACAATACATGATGAGATTCTGAAAAATGCCGAATACGACTATACGCTGGAAAGTGACGGAGCATATGAGGCTTTCGGTGTTCTTACGGCAGGAAGCGGAGTTTGTGAATCGTATTCAAGGGCGTATCAGTATCTTTGCCAGTGCATAGGTGTTGACAATCTGCTGGTTGTCGGAACGAGCAATGACGAACCGCATATGTGGAATATGGTTATGCTCGGCGGAGAGTGGTATCATGCCGATTTCACATGGGATGACGGTGACGGCATTGAAATAGGGTACTATTATTTTGCGTTCAACGACAAAAATCTGAAGGATTACGGAGAGCGGACAATCTCGCCGGAGTTTAACGAGAACAGACCTATACTTGATATGTACAACGATTCTAACTATTATCCGATACCTGCGGCGAGAGGAACGGAATATTCTGTTTCAAATATGCTTTTATATTAATGTGATTGATGTTATTAAGGATGTGATTGATTGAAAAAAAGTGTTTTTAATATAATTGCCGTGATTATTTGTGCAGCCGTATTTATATCATGCGTCAGCGGCTGTTCAGTCAGCGAAAAGGATAAGAACAACAAGGAACACAGCTTTTCCGAGATGAAGACGGACGGTGAGCTTGCATATAACAGCAAGGGAGAGTTTTCAGTCAATCTGTCGGTCGATAATATAACTCTGTCGGACAAAACCGGAATAAATGATGTAAAGGTGTTTTATTCTGTTATAAACAGCGATAAGCTGACAGATATAGACGCATCTGACGCAGTGAAGCTGAATGACAGCGAATATAAGGCTGTATATGCAAAGGTTTCGGCGGTTACGCTGAATTCCGGGCATTCGGCTACGGTTTCGTTCAACGACAGCTCTTTCAGCCGAAATAGGCCCGATTGCTTTTTTATCGTATTCGATAAAAGCACAAATGAAACCGGGCGGTATCTTGTGTCGATGATACCTGTAAGATACCCCGCTTATTCGGCGGTAAGCGACACGACACAGATACGTTCTGAGAGCAGCGCAAACAGGTTCAAGCTGACGCTTGACAAGAGCAGTTTTGCAGACGGAATAAACGCTGACGATATTGTGCTGTCGGGCGGTTTTGAAGGCTGCAAGGTAAGCGAAATCGAAAGAACGGGAGATAATACGTTATCTCTTGTTATAAGCACCGATAACGGCTATAAGTCGGGTGAGAACGGATGTATCACTATAAAGCGCAGTGCGATAGCCGATGCCGCCGTTGACGTATCTGCGACAGTAATCATCGTTTCACCGTCAGTAGTATTTTCATCTGCTGACTTTGAAGCGTCTACAAATTACGCCAGAATAACCGTATCGCTTGTTGACTGTTCGTTCAGTGACAGTGTATCAGTGTCAATGCTCGGGTGCGATAACGGCAATGTTGATATAACACGTTTTGATCGTGTGTCGGCAAGTGAGGGTGTGTTGTATCTGTCATTTGACACTGAAACACCTGCAAAGGCAATCGAACTGATTTCGGGATGCACGTTTACGATAAAGGATACCGCACTGAGCATAAATTATCCGTTGCATTTCAATGTCAATCCTGAAAACCCTGACGTCAGTGCTACAATTACGGAAGTTAAGGAAAACGGCTCAGATTTCAGCGTTACGGCACAGCTTGGCGTTGTCGACGGCTCGTTCAATGCAATAAGCAAGAACAGCTTTATATTCAGCGGGGACTATTCAAAGGCGGTAATAACGTCAATCACAGCACAGGATAATTCCGCAACGGTATGCTTTGACATACCCAGAACATCTTCTGCCGGCAACGCTGAACTTTACGGTACGCTCGGTCTTAAATCCGGTGCGGTCGTAAGCAGGTGGGGAACTCAGACGGGTATATCATCTTTTCCTCTTTATTATAGCTATTCGGAGAGCAACAACAGCAAGATTGTAATTCCCGATGCGCAAAAGCTGAATAAGGTATGCGAGGTGCTCAGTGAGTATACCGGTTTTACCGGTGTGAGCGGGAATGCTTCACTTGAAGATCTTGCCGGCTATAAGATTGGCGACACAAATTTCGGACAGATTTTCTTTGAACAGTGCGAAAAGTACAACGGTGTTTACGGGCTTATAAACAAGACGGATAAGCTTGTGAAATCCGATCGTATCTCGGCAGGTACTCAGAATATCGAATATGTATTCGCTGTTGAAAGATATATGAACGACATAAAGGCACTTCATTCTCTGATAAAGCCTGTCAGCGACAGCCTTGCGAGATTGTTTGCCGTATATGAAAGTATGAATTCGACTAAGGATAAGCAGGAACTTGAGGCACTTACCTCTGAGGCGGATGAACTTATCGGAAAAATCACTTCCGTATATTCTACGAAAATCAAGGGCATATCATATTCTGAAATGCTTGACAGGGTGACAAAGGAATATTGCGGCGGTGCATTGACAGCATTTGATAGCATCTGTGACGATATATATAACTGGTATCCGCAGAGCGTCAATGACAAGAAAATGTTCAGGGCTATGTCGCAGAGCGTTATTGTGAATGCGGCGGCGATACAGTTTATTTCGGTTGCAGGAAGTGAGGATACGTCGGGAGCATACGCATCGTTATCTGATGATATTTCAAAGCTGTACCGATACACCGATTCTAATCAGGTAGAGGAGATAGATAACGGTGACGGTGTGTTATGCACCACGCTTGACAGAACGTTCAGACTTCAGAAGGTCAATTCGGCACTTCATAACGCTGTCAATGAAATATCGCTCTCAGAAATCAGCCAGCTTGAGAATATGCTCGAAAAGGACAGCACATTGGAAAGTGAGCTTACAAAAGTCGGTTTTGACGTATCGCCCGTAAGGTATATTGTATGCTCTGACAGTGATATTACAAGCAGATCGCAGACGGAGCAGGGCAGACGTACATATTCGTTTGTAAGACGTGCCACGCTTTACGATCTGACATCATCGCAGACGGTGAGCGAAAAGGAATATTGCAATTATTACTACAGTATCGAAATCGGCGAGGACGGAACACCTGTTGCAGTGCCTTATGTAAATGTGTATTACCGGCTTTATACGCTGAAGTGAGAGTACAGAATCTATGAGCAAAAATGTGATAAATACAGAGCGACTGACTTTAAGACCCGTTTTAACCCAGGACACAGACGAAATTCATAAGTATGCAGGCGATAAAAGCATTGATATGATGCTTTTTCTGCCTAATGATACTGTGGAACAGACAGCTGAATTTGTCAGAAATGCGGTTTTACGGTGGGCGGATGAAAAACCGTCCGTTATGGAATTTGTGATGCTATATGACGGCAGAATCATCGGCGGTATCGGTCTTGAAGCGGTGGACGAAGTAACTTATGAAATAGGTTGGGTATTAAGCAAGGATTACAGAAATAAAGGATTTACCACAGAGGCGGGCAAAGCACTTTTGGAATATGCGTTTGATGTTCTGTCCGCCGATAAGGTGATAGCCCATTGTGATATAAGAAACAAGGCATCCGAAAACGTGATGAAAAAGCTCGGAATGACGCTTAAAGATAACAGCGGCACAAGATTTTACGAAAAGACGGGCGTAACATCGGGAGAGTTGATGTATTGCATTGACAGGCAGGAAAAACAGAACAGAAAATAGCGGCAAAATAAACGGGGCTGTACAACTGATACAGCCCCGCTAATATTATTCTTTTTGATTATTCCTGAGTTTCAGCCTCAGGCTCTTTTTCTTCTGCTGTTTCAGCTTCAGCGGCATCTTCAGCCTTTTCTTCTTCAGGCTTGTTCATTACCTTTGCAGGATCAAGAACTTCATCGTCATCATCAAAGAATTCGTCATCGAAATCTTCGTCGCTGTCCATAATGTCATCGAACTGATCGTAAGCGATCTCCTTTTCTGTCTTCTTCTTGAGATATATAAAGACAGCCGCAACAGCACCGAGTACTGCAAGTGTGCCTATGGCAAAACCGGTAAATGCTTTCATTTTAAACCTCTTTTCCGGTGCTTTCACACCAACTTTATTGTAATTATTATACTATATTCACTTCGGTTTTTCAAGTGCTTTTTATCAATATGAGCATATTAAACAAAATTATTATAGGTTTCCTGTTAAATTCATCAATACGGCAAGTGCCGCAACAGGTGCCGTTTCGCATCTTAAAATGCGTTCGCCCAGATGTACAGCGGTAGCACCTTTTGAAAGTGCATAATCTACTTCCTCTTTTTCAAAACCGCCCTCGCTGCCGATGAATACAGCAATCTTCTTATATGAAAGGTCAAGTTCCGATAGCTTCTTTCCTCCGCATTCATAGAAAATTATCGGCAAGGTGTCGCTGTCGATGCTGTTTACAGCGGATTTAAAATCCGTAAACGGCATAACTCCGGGAATTTTTCCTCTGCCGCATTGCTTTGACGCTTCATACGCTATACGCTGTAAGCGCTGTACCTTTTTATCGGCACTTTTAGCGTCCGGTCTTGAAACACAACGTTTTGACAGGAACGGTACTATTCTCACCGCACCAAGCTCAGTTGCTTTCTGAACGATAAAATCCAGCTTATCGTTTTTGGGAACGGCCTGAAACAGTGTTATTTCAACATCCGGTTCAGCTAAGTTGTCCTTTTTATCGAGTATACCAAACTCTATTGCGTTTTTGTTTTCTAAGGAAGAAAGCTCGCAAAGGTAATCGTGTCCGTTTTTGTCGCAGATTATTGCCTTGTCGCCCTTTCTCATTCTGAGTACCTGAGCGATATGCTTTGAGTCCTCGTCATTCATATATATTATTCTGTCGTTTTCGTCTATTGTATCCGAGAAAAATCTTGGATACCTCCATTTTTCGAGTTCTTCAGCCATATATTCTCCTTTAAGCATTTGGTGCATTTTCAAATAAATTGTTTACCATTTCTGTATAACAGCGGTTTTCGGGCTTTTCAAGACGGCTGTCATCACGCAGAATATCGTCGGCCGCTTCGCCTGTCATTTTCAGTATATCAAGGTCTGCGTAAATATCAGCGATTTTAAGCTGCGGCAGACCGTGCTGTTTACTGCCGAAGAAATCACCGGGTCCACGCAGTTTCAGATCCTCGTTTGCGATTTCAAAGCCGTCCGAGGTCTTTACCATTGTATCCATACGCTGTTTTGTGTAATCGCTTTTATTATCTGTGACAAGGATACAGTGAGATTGCTCTGTACCTCTGCCTACTCTGCCTCTCAGCTGATGGAGCTGTGACAGCCCGAACTGCTCGGCATTTTCAATCACCATCACAACGGCATTCGGAACGTCTACACCGACCTCTATTACCGATGTCGCAACAAGGACTTTCAGCTTGTTGTCCTTGAAATCCTGCATAACTGCGTCCTTGTCTGCCTGCTTCATCTTTCCGTGAAGAAGCCCTGTCGGAACATTGGCAAGGCAGGTATTTTGAAGCGAATTTATATATTCTGTCGCAGCCGCTTTTTCGGATACGCCTTCTTCGATAAGAGGGCAGACGATATACGCCTGAAAGCCGTTGTTGACATATTTTAGGATGAATCTGTACAGTCTTTCACGGTAGCTTGTATCAACGGCATATGTTCTTATCGGCAGTCTGCCTTTCGGCATTTCGTCAAGTATGGATATATCAAGGTCGCCGTAGATTATCATTCCGAGCGTGCGTGGAATAGGCGTAGCTGACATTACGAGAACGTGAGACTCGTTGCCTTTTGAGCCGAGTGCCGCACGCTGACCTACTCCGAATCTGTGCTGTTCATCGGTTATTACAAGTCCGAGAGAGCTGAACCTTGTGCTTTTCTGAATAAGTGCCTGAGTACCGACGGCAATGTCAATCTGCCCGTCGGCTATAAGCTGTCTTATCTGCTTTTTCTGAGCAGGTGTCTGTGAGCCTGTAAGCAGAGCAATAGTCACTCCGAGCGGAGCTAAGAACTTGTAAAGCGTGTCGTAGTGCTGCTTTGCCAGAATTTCGGTCGGTGCCATAAGAGTAGATTGATAGCCGTTAAGGTATGCAAAATAAGCCGCACCTGCCGCCACGGCGGTTTTACCGGAGCCGACATCGCCCTGCAACAGCCTGTTCATTGGAACGGATTTCTGCATATCGTCACAGCATTCCGATATGGCTCGTATTTGTGCGCCTGTCAGAGTGAAGGGCAGAGAGGAGTAGTATTCATCTATGCTCTTGCTTTCCATAGGTGCGCCGGCAAGCCTTTTTTTGCGGTTTTTCATAGATTTAAGGCCAAGCTGTAAAAGAAACAGCTCTTCAAAGGTCAGACGATATTTTGCCTTGTCATACTGTTCCTTGTTTTCCGGAAAATGAATCCAACGTAAAGCGTTATCATAGGAAATAAGGTTGTATTTATCCATAAGCGTGTCGGAGAGATGCTCAGGAAAGGTAAAATCACGCAGTACATTTTTAATGCAGTTTGACATAATGCCTTGAGATATGCCTGTTGTCAGGCTGTAGCGAGGCATCAGCTTATTGGGGTCTTGAGAATCTATAAAAACAGGCGAGTTCATTTCTTTTCTCAGAAAATCTCCCGCCATCTTGCCATAAAAGCAATATTCATTGTCGAGCTTAAGCCTTGTGAAAGAATAATCGCTGTTGAAGAATGTTATCAGCATATCGCCTGTGCCGTCGCTGACAAGCACCTTGAATATATTGATCCTGCCGTAGTATGCAGGAAATTTCTTCGTGACAATCGCTTTTACAACGTGATTTTCGCCGTCATTTACCAGATCCGATATTGCGGTTGTTTCGTTAAAGTCGATATATCCTCTCGGATAATGCTCGGCAAGCTGTAAAGCCGTTGTTATGCCGAGCTTTTCGAGGAGCTTTGCTCGTTTTTCACCGACTCCCTTGATATAGCAGACAGGGGAGTCGGGAATCTTTTTTATTTCATTCATAAATTATTCTACTGATATGAGATAGTAGTATACGGGCTGACCGCCGTTTACAAGTACAATTTCAATATCATCGCTTATCTTGGCTCTGAGCGCTTCAAAAGCGGCCTGAGCGGTTTCGTCGGTAACATCGCTTCCGTAAATAATCGTGATATATGATGAGCCTGAACGAATCAGCTTTTTGGTTATCTTGATGAGCGCTTTTGTAACATCCTTTTCAACAAAGGCAAGCTTGCCGTTTTCCATAGCAAGAATTTCGCCCTTCTTTATCTGCTTGCCCTCAAAATCACTGTCACGGACAGCAAATGTTATTGAGCCTGAGCCGACATTATCAAGCGCCTTTGTCATATTTACGCCGTTTGTGCTGAAATCGCTGCTTTCATCAAAGGCGAGCATAGCTGTTATACCCTGCGGTATAGTTCTTGTCTGTAAAACGATAACGTTTCTGTCGGTGAGCTTTACAGCCTGCTCAGCCGCCATAATGATATTTTTGTTGTTGGGAAGAACAAAAATGTTTCTTGCGGGGGTAGCGTTGATAGCTTCAAGAATATCCTCTGTCGAGGGATTCATTGTCTGACCGCCTCTTACTATCACGTCAACACCGAGATCCTTGAACAGATCCTCAAGTCCGGCACCGGATGTAACCGATACAAAGCCGAAATCCTTGACAGGCTCTGCGGGAGCAAGCTTTTGCTTCTTCTGCATTTCAGCCTTTGCGGCTGCGCCCTTGTGCTGTTCTTTCATATTTTCAATCTTGAGGTTTATAAGCGAGCCGTAAAGGATACCTTCTTCAAGCGCCTTACCGGGATGCTCTGTATGAACGTGAACCTTTATGATGCTGTCATCATCAACGACCACAACACAGTCACCTATTGATTCAAGAAAAGCACGGAGTTTTGTTGCGTCCTTGTTAACGTCGCTCTTCACAACGATAAATTCCGTACAGTAGGTGAATTCTATATCGGTTTCAAATGTACCTGCGGCATTTGTTACGACAGCTTTTTCTGTTGCAGTTTCTTCCTTTGCACTAATCATCACTCCGCCGCAGATAACGGATGCCATACCCTTGAGTATAGTATAGTATCCCATACCGCCTGCGTCTACAACTCCCGCTTTTTTAAGAACGGGGAGCATTTCGGGTGTCTGATCGAGAGTTTCCTTTGCGGCTGTTGTAAGAACATCGAACAGCTCTGCAAAGTCTTTGCACTGTGCGTCGTTTGCCTTTTCTGCGGCAACTCTTGCAACGGTGAGGATAGTACCCTCAGTGGGCTTCATTACTGATTTATAAGCCGCTTCCGCACCTAATTTAAGTGCGTTGCAGTAATCTTCGACAGTAGCCTCGTGCTTTCCTGCAAGACCTTTTGAAAGGCCTCTGAATAACAGGGAAAGGATAACGCCGGAGTTACCTCTTGCGCCTCTCAGCATAGCAGAAGCCGCTGTCTGTGCCACTGTTTCGACAGTTACGCTGTCACTGAGCATATTAAGCTCAGCAACGGCATTTCTTATAGTCATCGACATATTCGTGCCGGTGTCGCCGTCGGGAACAGGGAACACGTTAAGCTCGTCTACGCTTTCTTTATTATTGATTATATTGTTTGCACCTGAGATGATCGCATCTCTGAGAATTTTTCCGCTTAGCATTAGTCAGATACTCTCCTTGATATTATACTTTAACAGCATCGACAAAAACGTTTACCTTGTCAACGGTAAAGCCTGTTTCGTCTTCAACTGCAAATCTTACCTTATGAATGATGCTCTTTACTATCGTAGACACATTTACCCCGTACATTACGGAAATGTGAAGGTCGATATAGAGCTTGTCATTTTTATATCTTACCGTGACACCTTTTTCTGAAAGGATAGTCTTTTCGGCAAATTTCTTGATGAATTTAAGAGGTACTTTTTCAACGAAGGTCTGTTTTGCGTCACCGGCATTCATTCCCACTATGCCAAAGCAATTTGTAACAGTTCCGCCGATAAGGCTGTAGAAGAACTGCTTTGAATAGGTGATCGTTCCTAAGTGGTTGTTTATCGTGATCATTTGTATAACCTCCTTGTAAATCGGACTATATTATTATACTATATTTCACGGCAAATTTCAAGCGTTAATGCCAAATTACCGTTCAATGACATAAACTCCGCAGTTGACAGGGCGTGTCGTAAAAACATGGGGATATTTTCCCGACAGGATTTTTTTTGAATAGGCGGCTGTTTCTTCGCTTTCAAATACTCCGAAAACAACGCTTCCGCTGCCTGTCATTTCCGATATTACGGCTCCGCTTTCAAGTAGGTCGGTTTTCATTTCTTCTATCCTGCTGTCGTGATAGATTTCTGTGAATACGTTGTTTATAAAGCCTGCACCTTCAGAAAGACTTCCGCAGACAATGCTGCTTACAAAATCGGCATAATGAGGATTTATCTCGGTCGGATTTTCGTCGTATTTTGTGTAAGCCTCAGCAGTACTCAGAGTAAAATCGGGATAAATGCAGACAAATACGCAGTTCGTGTCGCATTCAGCCGCAATCATATCTCCGCTTGTTATGCTGTAAAGCGTGCCGCCTTTAATGCAGATAGGAACATCTGCACCGATTTTATCACCGACAGCACACAATGCTTCGGCATCGAGTTTTTTGCCGAACAGCTCATTTAGTGCGACAAGCGTTCCTGCACCGTCAACGGAAGAACCGCCCATTCCTCCCATCAGAGGAACGTGCTTTTCAATATCAACAGCTATCTCGGCGGCAAGCCCGGTTGCGTCGAAAAATGCTTTTGCGGCTTTCCATACGATATTCTTTTCATCGCACGGAATGTCGGGGTTATTGCAGGTTATCCTGCAATCGTAACTATCCGTACTCATAACGCTGACGGTTATATCGTCATAAATATCAACGCTTTGTGTTGCAATGTTGAGCGAATGTCTGCCGCTCGGCAGTCTGCCCGTTATATCAAGAAACAAATTAAGCTTTGCGTATGCTCTTACCTTTATTTTCATAGATTACAGTACACCGAGGTCTTCAAGAAACAGCCTTATGCGTTCAAGCGCTGTCTTGATGTGCTGAAGCGAATATGCGTAGGATACACGGATGTAACCCTCTCCGCATTTTCCGAAAGCGTCGCCGGGGACAACGGCTACTCTGTGCTTTTCAATCAGCTGTTCGCAGAATTCCTGCGATGAAAGTCCTGTTTTCCTTATAGACGGGAAAATGTAGAATGCACCCTCCGGTTCAAAGCAATCAAGACCCATTTCATTGAAGCCTTTTACGATAAGACGTCTTCTCATATCGTATTCGCCACGCATATATTCAATGTCTTTTTTGCAATCCTTAAGTGCTGTTACTGCGGCATACTGGCTCATTGTAGGCGAACACATTATGCCGTACTGGTGAATCTTCAGCATCTGGGTAACAATAGGAGCGGGAGCTGCGGCAAAACCGAGTCGCCAGCCTGTCATCGAAAACGCTTTTGAAAAACCGTTTATAAGAACGGTACGTTCTTTCATGCCGTCTATTTCAACGATAGAACAGTGTTCATCATCACCGTAGGTAAGCTCTGAATATATCTCGTCGGAAATAACGATTATATCTGTGCCTCTTATCACTTCTGCAATTGCCTCAAGGTCTGATTTTCTCATAACCGCACCTGTGGGATTGTTAGGGTAGGGAAGTACAAGAGCCTTTGTTTTCGGGGTTATATGTGCTTTCAGTGCTTCGGCGGTCAGCTTGAAGCCGTTTTCAACGCTTGTTTCTATAGCAACAGGTGTGCCGTTTGCAAGTGTTACAATAGGACCGTAACAGACAAAGCTGGGCTGAGGGATAAGTACCTCATCGCCCGTATCAATGAGCGCTCTTATAGCAAGGTCTATCGCTTCCGAGCCGCCGACTGTTACAAGTATCTCGTGCAAGGGGTCGTAGCTGACGTGCAGTCTGTCTTTGATATAGTCGTTGATAGCAATGCGAAGGTCGGCAAGACCTGCGTTTGCGGTATAGTTTGTACGTCCTTTTTCAAGAACTCTGATTGCTTCTTTTCTTATTGCCCACGGTGTCTTGAAATCAGGCTCACCGACCGACAGTGATATAACATCATCATAGCTTGCGGCTATGTCAAAAAACTTTCTTATACCCGAAAACTGCAGATCCTGCACCTTTCGGGAAAGTATATTTTCATAATCCATCACGGAGATACCAAACTCCTTTCGTCCGTGTTCTTTAAGAACATCTTGTCTTTTTCCTTATATCTGTGCAGAATGAAATGTGTTGTTGTGCTGAGAACGCCGCCTAAAGGCGCTAATCTGTCCGTTACGAACATGGCTACATCACGCAGATTTGTACCCTTGATAGTTACGGCAAGGTCATAACCACCGCTCATAAGGTATACCGATGAAACCTCATCATACTGAGCGATAACTGCCGCTACATCATCATAACCGCACTGTATTTCGGGGGAAACTCTGACTTCGATAAAGGCGCAGACGGAGTTTCTGTCGAATTCTTCTTCGTTGATGATTGCGGTATAGCCGATTATCATTCCGCTCTTTTCAAGTTCCGCTATCATCGCCGCCACATCGTCAGCCGAAGTATCAAGCATCGCCGCCAGCTGTTCGTTTGAAAGTCTGGCATCCTGTCTTAAAAGGTCAACAAGCTTTTCTTTCTTTGTCATAATCTTATCCTCCGAATTACTTTATGCTTATAAATGTGGGATTACGTTTCTTGAAAAATGCAAGTTCTGTAAAGCCCACATTTCTTGCGAGTTCTATAGCCTCCGGAATACCTTTTCCGAGGTCTTGCGTGCAATGTGCGTCCGAGCCGACAGTAAGTATTTTACCGCCAAGTTCTTTATAAAGTCTTACATAGTATTCATCAGGCAGCGTAAGACCTATCTTCTGTCTGAGTCCGCTTGAATTTATCTCGATACCTATATCGTTTTTTATAAGAGCAGAGAATATCTCCTTGATTATCGGAAGGTACTTGCTCATATCTATGTAAAGCTCCGATTCGCCCACAATATAACGCAGAGGGTATGTCAGGTGACCCAGTACGTCAAATTCGCCCCACCGAGCCATTTCAAGCATTTCCTCAAAGTACAGCTTCATTATCATTTCTGGCTGTACCTCGTTATAATCAAGCAGATAAAAATCCTCCCAGCCGTTGCACATATGGAGCGAGCCGATTATAAAGTCATAATCATAGCTTGACAGCATCCTTTTTGTAAGTTCCATATCCTGTAAAGGCTGACCCAGCTCAACACCGTATGCCATATTTATCTTATCCGCATACTTTTTAATAAGGGCAGGAGAGATCTCCGACGCTCGTTTTACAGGTTCTTCATAGAGATATTCCTCATCGTAGAATTTATTTATTTCAAGGTGATCTGTGAGCGAGTAATATCTGATACCAAGCTCTGTCGCTCGTCTGACCATTTCTTCCGGATCGTTACTGCCGTCGGGCGACAGATTTGAGTGATTGTGTACGTCCATCAGAATTTCGGGGTCGTTCATATTTGCTACCTTCCTTTTGCGGTTGTTCTATATCTATACATATTTTATTTTACCACAAACAAAGCTGTTTGTCTATTGTAATATTCAAATTAATTGTGAAGATTGCAAAAAAATACCGAGGAAATAAATTCCCCGGTAAGATTTTATTTGTCATTGTCAAGATTGTTGTTGACACCGTATGAAAGCGTCAGCAGGCTGTCGCCCAGATGAACGTTTTCAACGATTATGTTTTTATGCTCAACGTTAATGTCGTAGTGTGAGAAGTTCCAGAACGATCTCACACCAAGCTCTGTAAGGCGGTCGACTATCTCCTTTGTAACCGATTTAGGTATACAAAGAACAGCAACCTCCGGCTTATTTTCACGGCAGAACTTTTCAAGATTGTCAATATCGGTTATTGTCAGCTTTCCGAGAGGATTTCCGACTATTTTCTTGTTGGAGTCGAATATACCGATAAGACTGCATCCGCTTTTTTCAAAATTAATGTGAACGGCAAGCGCAGTGCCGAGATTACCAGCACCGATAAGAATCGTTTTTCTGTGCTTGTCAACGCCGAGAATACGTCCTATTTCTTTACGGAGTTCCGAAACATTGTAGCCGTAGCCCTGTTGCCCGAAGCCGCCGAAGCAATTGAGATCCTGTCTTATCTGTGATGCGGTAAGGTGCATTCTCTCCGATAATTCTCTTGAAGAAATCTTAGAGATCTGCTGATCCTCCAACTCGCCGAGAAAGCGGTAGTAGCGGGGAAGTCTGCGTATTACTGAATTTGATATATTAATGCTTTTCGACAAGATACTGCCTCCTTACAGTTTTATTATTGAGATCAGAGTGTTGCTTTAAGTCTGTTGTTGATTTCAAGCAGGAAGTCCTCTGTGTTTACCTTTCTCTTGTTGTCGAGGTTTGAAAGTACATAGAGGTCGCCGGTCATAACACCGTCTTCAATCGTCTTTATAGTAGCCTTTTCGAGCTTATCCGCAAAGTCGGAAAGCTCCTTGTTGCCGTCGAGCTCGCCACGTTTTCTTAATGCACCCGTCCACGCAAACAGGGTAGCTACCGAGTTCGTTGAGGTTTCCTCACCCTTTAAGTGCTTGTAGTAGTGACGTGTTACCGTGCCGTGTGCGGCTTCATACTCGTAAACGCCTGTGGGAGAAACAAGTACGGATGTCATCATACCGAGGCTTCCGAAAGCTGTTGCCACCATATCTGACATTACATCGCCGTCATAGTTCTTGCAAGCCCAGATATATCCGCCCTCAGAACGTACAACTCTTGCTACAGCGTCATCAATCAGTGTATAGAAGTATGTGATACCTGCGGCATCAAACTTTTCCTTGTATTCATTATCGAATATTTCCTGGAAAATATCCTTGAATGTATGGTCATACTTCTTGGAAATAGTATCCTTGGTCGCAAACCAGAGATCCTGCTTTGTGTCAAGAGCAAAGTTAAAGCAGGCTCTTGCGAAGCTGGCGATACTCGCGTTTATGTTGTGAAGTCCCTGAATGATGCCGTCAGAACCGCTGAACTTGTGGATAAGCTGTCTTGTTTCATTTCCGTCCTTATCTGTCACAACAAGCTCTGCTGTACTGCCGTCGGCAACCTTCATCTCGGAATTTTTGTAAACATCGCCGTAAGCGTGACGTGCAATGGTTATCGGCTTTTTCCAGCCGGGCAGCAGAGGAGTGATACCCTTTACGATAATGGGGGCTCTGAATACGGTACCGTCAAGGATAGCACGGATAGTGCCGTTCGGTGACTTCCACATTTCCTTTAAGTTATATTCTGTCATTCTCTGTGCGTTGGGAGTGATTGTTGCACACTTTACCGCTACACCGTATTTCTTTGTAGCGTTTGCGGAATCAATCGTTACCTGATCGTTTGTTTCGTTTCTGTGAACAAGACCGAGATCGTAATAATCTGTCTTTAAGTCAACATACGGGCAGATAAGTATATCCTTGATCATCTTCCAGATAATTCTGGTCATTTCGTCGCCGTCCATCTCAACGATGGGGGTGGTCATCTGAATCTTTGCCATTATAGCCGTTCCTTTCGATATTACTTGTTGTGCTTAGTGTAGTTAAGCAGACCGCCTGCGAGCATCATACCCTTGCCACGCTCGGATAATTCGCAGGTAACCTTGTATTCTGTACCCTTTGTTATATTCTTGACGGTTATCTCAGTACCGTTTTCTATAGCGTTTCTTATGCCGGGAAGCTCAAGAACATCGTCACGGTCAATCTTGTCATAATCAGCCTCGTCTACAAAGCACAGAGGAAGAATACCGTTGTTGATAAGGTTCTGTCTGTGGATACGGGCGAACGATTTGCAGATTATAGCCTTTACGCCGAGATAAAGAGGAGCAAGTGCGGCGTGTTCTCTTGAAGAACCCTGACCGTAGTTTGCACCGCCGACGATAATGCTCTTGCCAAGCTCCTTTGCTCTTGTCGGGAATGTTTCATCGCATACTGTAAAGCAGTATTCCGAAATTGCAGGGATGTTTGAACGCAGAGGTAATATCTTTGCACCTGCAGGCATAATATGGTCTGTGGTGATGTTGTCGCCGACCTTGAGTGAAACCTCTGCCTTTATATCTTCCGCCAGAGGAACGTTTACGGGGAAGGGCTTTATGTTCGGCCCTCTGAGAACCTCAACATTGGGAGCTTCCTCAGGTGAAGCGGGAGGAACTACCATATTGTCGTTTATAAGGAACTTTTCGGGCATTACATAGGGAGGCATATCTCCTGCAAGTCTGGGATCGGTGAATACGCCCGTGAGCGCCGAGATTGCGGCTGTTTCGGGAGATACGAGATAGATCTGACCGTCCTTTGTTCCGCTTCTGCCTAAGAAGTTTCTGTTGAAGGTACGCAGAGAAATACCCTTTGAATTGGGCGACTGACCCATACCTATGCACGGACCGCAGGCACTTTCAAGTATTCTTGCACCTGCACCGATAAGAATTGATAACGCCCCGCAGTCTGCAAGCATATTGAATACCTGCTTTGAGCCGGGAGCTATTGAAAGGCTTACATCGGGATGTACCGTCTTGCCCTTTAATATATGAGCAACCTTGAGCATATCCTGTAATGAGGAGTTGGTACATGATCCGATACATACCTGATCTATCTTGATTGCACCGATTTCTTTTACGGTTTTTACGTTGTCGGGGCTGTGAGGACAAGCTGCCATAGGAACAAGCTCGGAGAGATCGATGTTGATTTCTTCATCGTATACGGCATCGGGATCTGCGCTGAGAGCAACGAAGTCTTCTTCACGATCCTGTGCCTTTAAGAAAGCAAGAGTTGTTTCATCGGAGGGGAATATAGATGTTGTAGCGCCAAGCTCCGCACCCATGTTCGTGATAGTTGCACGTTCGGGAACGCTGAGGCTCTTAACGCCTTCACCGCAGTATTCGATAACCTTGCCTACGCCGCCCTTTACGGACATTATCTGAAGTACCTTTAAGATTACATCCTTTGCGGAAACCCAGTCGTTCAGTTTTCCTGTGAGGTTTACTTTTACAACCTTGGGCATTGTTATGTAATATGCGCCGCCGCCCATTGCTACCGCAACGTCAAGACCGCCTGCACCCATAGCGAGCATACCTATACCGCCGCCTGTGGGGGTATGGCTGTCAGAGCCGATAAGTGTCTTGCCGGGCTTGCCGAAACGCTCAAGGTGTACCTGGTGGCAGATGCCGTTACCGGGACGTGAGAAATAGATTCCGTGTTTCTTTGCAACACTGCCTATGTATCTGTGGTCATCGGCATTTTCAAAGCCTGACTGGAGCGTGTTGTGGTCGATATAAGCGAGTGAACGCTCGGTTTTTACTCTGTCGATACCCATAGCCTCAAACTGAAGATATGCCATTGTACCGGTAGCGTCCTGTGTCAGAGTCTGGTCGATACGCAGACCTATTTCAGTGCCTTTTATCATCTCACCGTCAATTATGTGGTTCTTGATGATTTTTTCGGTAAGGGTAAGTCCCTTGCTTTCGTTGTTTCCCATTTTTGTCCTCCTGAAAAAAAGATTACAGTTAATTATACATTATATTAAAGTAAAAGTCAAGAATTTGCAACCGTTTATGAAAGAAGGAGTGCGTGAAATTGCAAAAAATTATTTGTGGATGTTGCACAAGCGACAAAGGAGTTTATTAGAGGATTTATAGAAATTCGTTTCTGAGCGATCCGATTTTATGAAATTTGAGAAAATAAACCCGTTTCGGTTGACTTCGACAGTAGGAATATTGTATAATTTACTGTGTATCCCGTATTGACGGGAGCTTTTACGAGGCGTATTTACTGCGTGCTGAACAACATTAACGAAAGATCCGAGGAAGATATATGTCCGTAAAAAAGAAAACAGGTATAATACTGCTCACCGCAGCCGCAATGTTGATTTCAGGCGGATGCGGCAAAGCGTTGGTATTTGATAACGAACCGCAGGATACAACCGGCGGAAATATAATAAGCGGTATTCCGTTGACGGAAAGCAAGGTAAAGCCCGCACTCAGCATACCCGAACAGACAGGCTCGCATACTACGACCGCAACTACAAAAAAGAAAACAGAAACCTTACCGAAGGAAAATTCATCCTCCGATGAGCCGTCTGTCGATACGTCTTATGACGAACCGCCCGTTCCCGATGAGGAGATTCCGCCTGTGGAAACTGTGACATCGGCTGCTACAACAAAAAAAGATGTGACTGTAACATCAAAAAAGAATGATAATGTTCCTGCCGCCACCGATAATCTGCCTGTAAACAGCTATACGGCACTGAATTATAACGAGGTGAAGGGCGTATGGATATGGTATTCCGAATTGTACCCGATTCTTACCGGAAAAAGCGAGTCACAGCTCAGAAGCGGTATTGGCGAGTATTACGATAATTGTCTTTCACTGGGCATCAATACAGTCTATGTTCATGTCCGTCCCTTCGGTGACGCAATATATAAATCCGACTATTTTCCGTGGTCAAAGTACTGCACGGGATATATCGGAAAAGATCCCGGCTATGATCCGCTCAAGGTTATGATAGACGAGGCACACGCAAGAGGTATTTCTTTTCAGGCGTGGGTCAATCCTTTACGCTGTTATTACGAAGATGACGCACCTGATGTAAGCACAACGTATAAAACGGGTCAGTGGTATGACACGAAAGACGGCGACTATATAGTCAAGGTCAATTCTTACTGGTGGCTCAATCCCGCCTATAAGGAGGTAACAGACCTTATCGCAAACGGAGCGGCGGAGCTTGTTTCAAAATATGATGTAGACGGCGTACATATAGACGATTATTTCTATCCCACAACGGAAGCGTATTTTGACAGCATTGCGTTCAATGCTTCATCATATAGCAGTCTGTCACAGTTCAGACTGGATAATTGCAGCCGTATGGTAGCGGATATGTATAAGGCTGTGAAGTCGCACAATCCTACCGCATTGTTCGGGGTCAGCGCACAGGGAAATGTTACAAACAATGAAACACAGCTTTATGCAGATGTGGAGAAATGGTCAAAAGAGGACGGCTATGTCGATTACATGGCACCTCAGATATATTACGGTTTTGATAACGGCGGTCAGCCGTTTGAACAGGTGGTCGAGCAGTGGGATAAAATGCTCGCCGGTACCGGAAAATCGCTTATGCCCGGTCTTGCGGTGTACAAGATAGGTACCGAGGATGAATGGGCAGGAAGCGGAAGGTATGAATGGCAAAATGATAAAGAAATAATAAAAAGGCAGATTGTAAAATCACAGAAAACGTCGAATTACGGCGGCGTTATTCTTTACAGCTATCAGTTCATTTTTGAGCCTGACAGCAATGTTAAAACAGCTGTTAATAAGGAAATAGCGGCATTCAAGCCGCTTCTAACGCAGTAAGTGCCGTAATAATCGGAAGGAAGAGCAGAAGATGAGAAATAAATTTATCAGAATAATGGCAGGAGTGCTGTCGGCTTTTATGCTTTTGTCACAGCTGACTGCCGTTGCTGAGGAAAACACAAGTGAAAACACATCCGCATCGGCAGAATCGGCCGAGCAGTCAAAACAGACAACTCCGCAGATAGCCGAGCCTAAGCTGACTTTATCGAACGAGCTTAAAGCAACGGTGATAAATTTAGGGGATTTTGCGGCTGAAAAGTTTGGTGAGAATTTTTCAAAAAAGCTTGATACCCTCATTGCTTACGGTATGAACGGAGTGTACATCAATCCTTACGGAAAAGACGGTACATATTATACCACAAATATGAACAAGAGCGGCGACAGGCTTGAAAAGGCTCTTGAGGCGGCTACTAAAAAAGGAATGCAGAGATATGTCTATTTCGACATAAACAAAACAATGGCGGCTTGCCCGGATGGCGAGGACTGCTATGATTATCTTGTGAGTGAGGCTCATAAATTTGCGCTCAAATACAGATGCAACGGCATAATACTTACGGGATTTTACGGTACGAACAATAACAGCGCTTATGAAGAATATATGAAGAACGGCTCGGGCATAGGCTATAAGAACTGGCTTTATGATACGGTTGAATATAAGTTCTCAACCGTGAGCGGTGTTATTCGTCTGTCGGACAATTCCATAGCGGTCGGCATTGACGCAAAGGATGTCTGGGCAAACGCTTCGAAGAATAAAAAGGGCAGTGATACATCCGCAAAGTATACTGCTTTCTATAACGGCTATGCCGATACCAAGTCTTTTGTAGAAAAGGGTCTTACGGATTTTATTGTAGTCAATGCGTCCGGTTCGCTTGACAATGAAACTGTCGGATTTGAGAACGTTTGTTCTTGGTGGAGCAATGTTGCTAAATCTGCAAAGATACCATTCTACATTGTTCATCATAACGAGAAAATAGGAACAGATGAAGACGGCTGGGGTGTTGAAGATCAGCTTCTCAAACAGCTTGCAAAAGCCGATGAGCTTGATAATTATTCGGGAAGCGTGTTCTATTCGGAGAAATCTCTTGAGGAAAACCCGATGGGAACAACAGATACGCTCACGAAGTATTTCAACGAGCAGATAAATGTTGACAGCCTTTTTGAAGACCTTGAAATGACATCGCCGTATTACACGAATTATTCGACGGATGATACATCGGTAGCGTTCATGGGTACGTTTGACGAGAATTTTGACGTATATTTTGACGGTGAAAAATTATCGCTTAACGAGGCGGGAAACTTCTACTTTGAAAAACAGCTTGAAGTCGGAATGAACACTTTCGTTATAACACACAAAGGCAAAACCATATATTATAACATTGAACGCACAATCAACGTTCTTAAATCTATAGGAAGCTCCGTAGCGGAGGGCAAGACACTTAAGGTAGACGGAGGAATGGCGGTATCCGTGCTTGCGGTCGCCTATAAAGGCTCTTATGCTACAGCTACGCTCGGCGGCACTACAATCGAACTTACCGAAAACGCAAAATCGGATGTTGTTGACATTAACTCATCGTATGCGGCATTTACAGGAAAAATTGTCGTTCCCGAGGGCATAGTCGATGAGGAACAGTATCTCGGAAATGTTGAAATTTCCGCTTCATATGCAGGATATTCAAGAACATATATAGGTGCCGAGGTCATTGTAAACGCAGTAAAGCTGCCCGATAAGAACATAGAGATAATCGACAAGATCCCGACAGATCAAAGCTCTTTCGGTACGGGAGAGATAGTAGGACGACTGTCTGCCGCCGTTTCGGAGGATACAAGCGTTACTTATGTAAAGCTGAACAAGAACTTTGCTTACATCTATGACGGCGCAAATACCGATTCTGTCAATCCTCCGAACGTTGGACAGCTTCCCGAAGGCACACTCGACTATTATAAGAGCGAATGGGACGAATATTATGTCACAACATCGGGCAAGCGATTCCTTAAGGAAGATGCCGACCTTACAAGCGGTGTCGGAATGGGTGAAAATCCTCTTGTTGTCAATGCAATAGGAAATATGGGCGGAGATTCGTTCATACAGATGGCGCTGGAGGATCGCTCGTCATTTACTGTTACGCCTATCGGAAACGACTATTATTCAGGTTATGACGGCGAGTTCAATCTTGACGATTTCACGGCTACTCATATCAACATCACGTTTGATAATATAACCTCGGTTACTGCACTTCCCGATTTTGACAACTGCACAGTGTTCAGTGCGGGTGAGTGGCAGCAGGTAGACGTTGACGGCGTTATGAAGTTCCGGCTCGTGCTTAAATTAAGACAGCCGGGAGTTTATGCCGGAAACAGCGCCACATACGACAGCGAAGGCAATCTGCTGTTCAAGTTCGAGATACTTACAAACGACATCAGTAATATGACTATAGTAATAGATCCCGGTCACGGCGTGACCGAGTACGGCTATGACGATCCCGGTGCGATAGGACATATTGAAGAAGCAGGCGCAAACCTTGCGGTAGCAAAGCTGGTTGAATCAAAGCTCAAGGCTCTTGGCGTAAACGTTGTAAGGCTCAAGACCGAAAGCGAATTCTACGATACAAAACGCAGACCTTATTATGCCCGTGATTACGGCTGTGATTTATACATAGCCATTCATTCAAACAAAGCCGGTTCGGAAAGTCCGAGAGGAACAGAGTGCTATTATTACACATCGTACTCTCAGCCGCTCGCCGAGTCGCTCACAAGGCACGTTTCGTCATATTTCAGCAATAATGTTTATTCCGATGGAGCAAACTGCAACAGAGGAGCGCAGTACAGCTATATGTGGACAACAAAACAGCAGGATTTCCCGTCGGTACTTATAGAAATGGGATTTGTCAGCAACTATGAGGATGCGATGGCTCTTGCAAATTCGACCGACCAGGACGGTATAGCACAGGCTATTGTTGACGGAATAAAGGAATATGTAACAAGAAGCGGTGTATCATCATATTGATATTCCTGTGTTTAAAAATGCGGCAAGTTAAAATTGCCGCATTTCAGACTGTCGATAAACCTTTGTGTTTTCTGAAAATGGGGTCGCAGGGGCGTAGCCCCCGACAGGGTCTAGGGGCGGTAGCCCCAGTAATATAGCCCCTTTCCCGGGGAAAGGGGTTTGGGGATAGGGATTGAGAACAAGCACTTTTTTTGAAAAAACATACTTTTTCTACAAACTGAAATGCGGCAAGTTAAAATTGCCGCATTTTTAATATACTTTCTGCAAAAGAAACAAAAATACTTGCAATTTGCGACGGTCTTTGATATAATAACAATGTACTATGCGAAAGGACATGTTTCCTTTGCGGATATGATACTAATTTAATTAAAAGAAATGGGGACTTCCAATGCCAGCAAATATAGTTGTAGGAACTCAGTGGGGTGACGAAGGAAAGGGTAAGATTATTGATATTATCGCTTCCAGAGCCGATGTGGTCGTTCGTTCACAGGGCGGTAACAATGCAGGACATACTGTAGTAAATGACGGTCAGACTTACAAACTTCATCTGATCCCTTCGGGCATTCTTTATAAAAATACGCTCTGCCTTATAGGCGCAGGTGTGGTACTTGATCCTAAGGATTTTTTATCCGAGATCGACAGCCTTTCATCAAGAGGCATTTCTTTCGATAACCTCAAGATTGATCCCAGAGCGCACGTTGTTATGCCGTGGCACATTACTCTTGACGGACTTTCCGAAAAATTCAGAGGAAACTCCGATATAGGTACTACAAAGCGTGGTATAGGTCCTTGCTATATGGATAAATACGAGCGTTGCGGTATCCGTGTCTATGATCTTGTTCATCCCGAAGTTTTCGCTGAAAAGGTAAGAATGACAGGTAAGCTCAAGAATAAGATAATCACAGAAGTTTACGGCGGTGAGCCTCACGATATTGAAGCTATCATAAAGGAATATACCGAATACGGCAAGCGTCTTGCAAAGTATGTTGACGATGTATCGGTAATCGTATACGAGGCTGCAAAGGCAAACAAGACGATAATGTTCGAGGGCGCACAGGCAACACTGCTTGACATCGACTTCGGTACTTATCCTTACGTTACTTCTTCTCATCCGCTTTCCGCAGGTGTTTGTGTAGGTACAGGCGTAGGACCTATGATTATTTCAAACATCATAGGTGTTGCAAAGGCTTATACAACAAGAGTAGGTAAGGGTCCTTTCCCGACAGAGCTTGATGATGAGACAGGCGAAGCAATCAGAAACAAGGGCGGCGAGTTCGGTACTACGACAGGCAGACCCAGAAGAACAGGTTGGTTTGACGCTGTTATTGTACGTCATTCCGTAAGAGTAAACGGACTTTCTTCGCTTGCTATAAACAAGCTGGATACGCTCGGCGGTATTGGCGATCTCAAGGTGTGCGTTGCTTATAAGAAGCCCGACGGCACTGTTATTGAGAACTTCCCTGCAACGCTTGAAGAGCTTGCCGATTGTGTACCCGTATATGAAACTCTCAAGGGCTTTGACGATGATATATCTTCCTGCCGTAGCTTTGACGAACTGCCCGAGGCGTGCAAGAAGTACATCGAAAGACTTGAAGAACTCTGCGACTGCCACATCTCTATGGTAGGTGTAGGCCCCGACAGAGAGCAGATAATCGAAAGATAACAAATACGATAACAATACTGTAGGACGTGTTTTATTGAATATACTTTTTATCGGGGATGTTGTAGGACAGAAATCCTGCGCTAATCTCAGAGAAAAATTACCGCTACTCAAAAAAGAGTATAATATTGATACCGTTATTGTGAATGGCGAAAATTCTGCTGACGGTAACGGCATTACGCCCGTTACCGCAAAATACCTTTTAGAAAGCGGAGCCGATGTTATTACTACCGGCAATCATTGTTTCCGCAGAAAAGAGATGGACGCTTTTTACGAAACGTCTGATTTTGTTATCCGCCCTGCGAATTTTCCGGATGATGTTGTCGGTAAAGGATATACGATTCTTGACCACGGGAGATATTCCGTATGCGTCATTAATCTTATGGGTGTGGTTTTCATGCAGAACCTTGAAAATCCGTTCCACTGCATCGACAGGATTCTGAGTGAAGTGAAGTCAAAGGTGATTATCGTTGATTTTCACGCTGAGGCAACATCTGAGAAAAGAGCGCTCGGACACTATCTGACGGGCAGAGTATCGGCGGTGCTTGGTACTCATACTCACGTCCAGACAGCCGATGAAGAGATTCTTGGCGGTCATACAGGTTACATCACCGATGTCGGAATGACAGGTGTGACAGATTCCGTACTGGGAATCAAAAAAGAGATTATTATCAGCAATATGATGACAGGCTATCCGCAGAGATATGAATACGCAGACGGCGACTATTTTATTTGCGGCGTTGTCGTATCTGTTGATGAAAAAAGCGGTATCTGTACCTCTATCAAGAGAATCAGATACTGAATAAATTACCGGGAGGTTTAAAATGGAAGTAGTAAAAGTTTCAGCAAAATCCGTTCCAAAGTCGGTTGCAGGCGCTATAGCAGCAGTTATTCGTGAAAACGGCGAAGTTGAAGTTCAGGCTGTAGGCGCAGGTGCTTCTAATCAGGCAGTAAAAGCTATTGCAATATCCAGAAGCTATATGGCTTTATCCGGCGTGGATCTTGTTTGCATTCCCGCTTTCACAACTGTCAGCATTGACGGTGAGGAACGCACTGCGATGAAGTTCATCGTTGAATGCAGATAAGCAATTATCATTATTGTTTAATGTAATTAAGAGGAGAATTTTTCCGGAATTCCGGGGCCGCTCTGACGTATTTTGTCAGGGCGGATTTTTTTGCATATAATACGCCTTACTGTAAATTATATTGATATAGTACGGAGGACTTTATGACGGATATAATTGTAATTGACAGTGAGGAATCACTGTCCCTGCTTATAGCGGAAACACTTTCACGTTCATTTTCGGTACGGTTTTATAATATGAATTCAATGTATCTGTCGGGGGAGGGCAATGCTGTAAACTTGTGGCGTACCGATTCGCTGCATGGGCTTGTAACGGATGATTGCATTGTTGTAATGGGTGAAAATACTGCGGCTATTCCAAGACTTATACCCGATACGGCAGTAATAATAGCAAACGCTCTCAACAAAGAACAGATGAATACTTTGTCATATCTGACGTTTAATGTGATAACTTGCGGAAATCTAATAATGGATACGGTTTCATATACAAGTATTACAGATGAGGAAATATCGGTTTCATTCGGCAGGATGGTAACCACGCTTGACGGCGATGAAATACAGCCGTTTGAAATACCCGTAAAGAGAAACGGTGCCGAGAGCCTGTACGAGATTATGGCAGTCACTGCTTTACGTCTGCTGACAGGCGATAATTCGATTATAGAAGAAGTGTAAAGTGCGTTGAAGAGATGAATAAAATATAGCTTATGCACTTGTATTTTTCTCGTGTCTGGTGTATAATGTATACAATAGCATTATAGTAGTTAAGTGTGCCCTTTGGCACGGATACTGTTATTTACGGTTACGCAGTGCATATTTGCCTGCGGGAAAGGCAGTTAATCTATGAATAAAAAAGTTAATAATACAGGCGCAAGTCTGAGAATATCAAATGATGTGCTTACAAAAATCGCAGAGGTTGCGGCAACCGAAATAAGAGGCGTTGCGTCTGAGGGCGAGCATCTTGTTATCTGCGATAAGAATATGGCTCAGTTTACGGGAAAAATTATGCCTCAGTCACCGGTTAAGGCAGTACTGAAAAACGATGCTGTCGAGGTTACAGTAAGCATTGTTGTGTTGCAGGGCTTCAAGGCGGAGAATGTAGCACGCTCAGTACAGGAGAGCGTAAAGTCTGCTATACAGAATATGGCAGGCATATCCGTATCTAAGGTAAATGTAAAAATTGCTGATATTATGCTTTCAAAATCAGCTGATTAAATAAAGGAAACAGATTAAATGACAGAAAGAAAACTTACACGTCACGAAATGAGAGAAGCGGCTTTACTTATTCTCTTTCAGATGAAACTTAACCCCGAAACGCTTGACGAGATACTGGAGGATTGTAAAGAGTCCTTTGAGATGGAATACAATTCCCAGTCGGTGAAGCTGGTGAAGGGTGTTGCAGAGCATGAAGATGAGTTGAACGGCATCATCGAAAGCTATTCACCCTCAAGAAAGCTCGACAGAATTTCGTACATAAACCTTGCTATTATGAAAATAGCACTGTATGAAATGAAATACTGCCCGTCCGTACCCGATAAGGTGGCCATAAACGAGGCAATAGAATTTGCAAAGGAATATGCCGACAAGACAGATGTACGCTTTATAAACGGCGTTCTCAATTCATATTATAAGGACAATCCGACAAAGGAACAGCCTGATGCCTGATTTTTTTACCGTAACGGTTTCTCAGGTGACAAGACGGCTTTCGATGATAGTAAAGGGCGATAAGGCTCTGAACGATTTGTATGTTTCGGGCGAGATTTCGAATTTTATCTTGCATAAAGCGTCAGGACATATGTATTTCACGCTGAAGGACGAAACGGCTTCAATAAAATGCGTTATGTTTGCAGGGAATGCCCGCAGTCTTGATTTCACTCCGTACAGCGGTCAGAGCGTAATCGTTCACGGAAGCGTGAATGTTTACGAGCGTGACGGAGCTAATCAGATTTATGTCACTGATATGATCGAAAGGGGACAGGGCGAGCTTGCTCTTGCGTATGAACAGGCAAAGCGTGAACTTGAGGCAGGCGGATATTTCAATAAAAAGCGTCCCATACCGAAACAGCCGAAAAAGGTTTGCCTTATAACCGCTGAAAAGGGTGCGGCACTTCAGGATATGCTGAATATCATTGCAAGACGAAGACCTATACTGGAAGTGGTTTTTATTCCCGTAACGGTACAGGGAGCATACGCACCGTCAACCCTTATCAAAGCGTTGGCTCTGGCTCAGAGTACAGGCTCGGATCTTATCATTATCGGCAGGGGCGGAGGCTCGGCAGAGGACTTGTCGTGCTTTAACGATGTCGGATATGCAAAGGCACTGTACAACAGCGAGATTCCGACAATTTCCGCTGTAGGACACGAAACGGATTTTACCATTTCCGATTTCGTAGCGGATTTCAGAGCGCCAACACCGTCTGCGGCGGCTGAAATAGCTACTGCGGTCACCTGCGATGATCTTTCGGAGCATATCGAGCTTGTTTATGACAGGCTCAGCGATATTATCCACTCAAAGACAGACAGCTACGAACAGCTTATAGACAGTATACAAAGGCACATTTCAGCTTACAGCCCCGGACAAAGAATAGAAAGATCCGAAAGGGAGCTTGTGCTTATAAGCGGTAAAATCAGAACGGCAACCGACGCAGTTATTACAAAAAACAGCGTGTTGCTTGACAATTATTCGGACAAGATAGAGGCGTTAAGCCCGATAAACGTATTGAAACGTGGATACAGTGCAGTAACCAAAAACAACAGCGCCGTAAACAGTATCGGTGATATCGAACAAAACGATACCGTTGAGATATTATTTGCGGACGGTACGGCTACAGCACAGATAAAGGAAATACACGAAAATAATAAGGAGTGTTTTAGATGAGCTTTGAAACAGCCATGAAAAGACTTGATGAAATTTCAGTGCAGATGGAACAGCCGGATATAACACTTGACAATTCGATGAAGTGTTATAAAGAAGCGGTCGAGCTTATAGCTTTTTGCCGTAAGTATATTGATGAAGCAAAGCTGACGGTACAGAAACTGGAAGAGGTTTAAAATGACAGCAGAGAAGTACACCTTTCCTGTAACCGACGGCGGATTTGACGCTGTGTTCAGGGAATACCGTGCGATTTTTGAGAAGCAGCTTAGAACGGTATGTGATTCATTCTGCGATAACGGTGCAAAATACAAGGCTCTTTATGATGCGGCTTCATACAGCCTTGAGGCAGGCGGTAAACGCATAAGACCCGTGCTTGCTTTTGAAATGTGCAGGGTATGCGGCGGAGATATAAACGATGCCGTGCCTGCTGCTGTTGCCGTTGAGATGATCCATACATTCTCGCTTATTCACGACGATCTTCCTTGTATGGACGACGACGATATGAGAAGAGGCAGACCGAGCTGTCATAAGGCACACGGCGAGGCTGTGGCACTGCTGGCAGGTGACGCATTATCTGCCTATGCAGGTAAATATATCTGCGACAGCGACTTACCTGCCGAAAAAAAGACGGCGATGATAAAAGAACTGTATGACAGGACGCTCGGCATGATAGAGGGGCAGACGATAGACACGGACGGAAAATTCGACACGCTTGACGGATTGCTGTCAATGTACGAAATGAAGACCTCCGAGCTTCTTACTGCGGCTTCTGTTATGGGATGTATAGCGGCAGGCGCAGATGAGGAAAAAATATCGGCGGCAAGAGCCTATGCGCACGATGTCGGACTTGCTTTTCAGATTGTGGACGATATTCTTGACGTTACATCTACGGTGGAAGAACTCGGTAAGCCTATAGGCAGTGACGCACAGCAGGAAAAGACTACAAGCGTTACTCTTTTAGGACTTGATAAAGCAAGGGAGCTTGCAAAAAAATATACCGAAGGGGCTGAAAACGCACTTTCGGCATTTGAAAACAACGAGTTTTTGTGCCGGCTTACCGATTTGCTTTTAAACAGAAAAAATTGACAGTGGAATATAACCCCGGAGGGTCAGACATAAATGAGAACTGATCAGATCAATGTTATCCTGCTGATTGCACTTATCAGCTGGGGTACTGCACAGATTTTAAAAACGTTGATACATTTCATAAAGACGAAGAACTTTAAAGCGGAGCGTCTTACGGGTGCGGGCGGTATGCCGTCAGCACATTCGGCTACCGTATGTGCGACAGCAATAACCACTTGCAGAGTCTGCGGAATATGCTCGCCGGAGTTTGCACTTGCTATGATACTTGCCATGGTGGTAATGTATGATGCTATGGGCGTAAGACGATCTGCAGGACTTCAGGCTAAGGAGATCAATCGTCTGAGGCGTGTCGTCAACGAGCTTGACGAGGAATTTATGGACAAGTTCGACGATAAGGTTGACGAGATTGAGGAAAAGAAGCCTGAAGAAATACACGAACTGAAGGAATTTCTCGGACATACGCCGCTTGAGGTGCTCTGCGGCGCATTGCTCGGAATACTTATAGCTATGGCTGTACCGATACAGGTGGTCGGCTGATAGAATAATATCGGGAGATACAATTTGATACTGAAAAACGATATGTCCGCCGAGTATTTGAAATCGCTTACTCCCGAACAAAGAAAAAAGCTGTGTTCGGAGATAAGACAGTTACTTGTGAAAACGGTAACGGTAAACGGCGGTCATCTTGCGTCAAACCTCGGTACAGTTGAACTTACGGTGGCAATGCACACCGTGTTTGACTCTCCGAAGGATAAATTTGTTTTTGATGTAGGACATCAGTCCTATACACATAAGATAATTACGGGCAGAGCGGGAAAAATGAATACTCTGCGCTGTGAGGGCGGTATTTCCGGATTTCCGAAGGCGGAAGAATCCGAGCATGACGCTTTTATCGGCGGTCACAGCAGTATTTCTATTTCTGCGGCACTCGGTATTGCCGAGGCCATGAGGTCAGACGGCGACGATCACAGCGTTGTTGCTGTTATAGGCGACGGCGCATTAACCGGCGGAGAGGCTTACGAAGGCCTTAACAATGCCGGAAAAAGTCGTTGTAATCTGATAGTGGTGTTGAATGATAACGAGATGTCAATTTCCAAAAATACCGGTGCGCTCGCTTTGTATCTGGCACAGATACGTTCTACAAGAAAATATTACAGCACAAAGAATTCCGTAAAGAATGTTCTTGATAAAACACCGATAATAGGAAAAGGCATCGGAAAAGCGGTAAAAGGCACTAAGCAGTTACTGAAATATGCGATTTATCATTCAAACCTGTTTGAAGATTTAGGCTTTAAATATTTGGGACCGATAGACGGTCATAATCTTGATGAGCTGACAGAGGCACTTATGGTTGCAAAAATGATGCAGCGTCCGTGCCTTGTTCATATTTATACAAAAAAAGGTAAAGGCTATGCTCCCGCAGAGGATAATTCGGGAGAATATCACGGTTTGCCGCCTAAAAAAGACGATGATAACAATTGCAAAGGTGAGTGTTTTACAGACGCTTTCGGAAAAGCTCTGCTCTCATTTGCCAATAATGACAACAGCATATATGCCGTTACAGCCGCTATGAAATACGGAACAGGGCTTCAGCATTTTTACAAGGCCTTTCCGGAGCGTTTCTTTGATGTCGGTATTGCGGAGCAGCACGCGGTGACTTTTTCGGCAGGACTTGCTTGTCAGGGTAAGCTGCCCGTGTTTGCTGTGTATTCTTCATTTCTTCAGCGGTCGTATGACCAGCTCATACACGATTGTGCAATAGAGAAACGTCATATTGTGCTTGGAATAGACAGAGCAGGATTTGTCGGTGAGGATGGTGAAACGCATCACGGCTTGTTTGATGTTGCGATGCTCACGACCGTACCCGGCGTCACCGTGTATTCGCCGTCAGATACGGCGGAGCTTTCGCAGTGTCTTGAGCAGGCTCTTTACAAGGATAAAGGCGTAGTTGCCGTAAGATACCCGAGAGGGTGCGAGCTATACCGTTCAGGCACGAAGGCGTACAGCGACTTCAGGCACGTTTCAAATAAAAGCAGAAAGCTGATTTTCACATACGGCAGAATATCCGCCTACGCTTACACCATTCACGGTGCTGATATTTTACAGGCAATAAAAATTTTCCCTATTTCCGATGAAATAATTGATATTTGTCTTGCTTATGATGAAATATATGCCTTTGAGGAAGGCGAAAGAGAGGGCGGAATTGCTCAGAAGCTGTGTACCGCTCTGGCTCTTGCCGGATTTAAAGGCAGGTTTACCATAACGGCGGTTGACGGATTTGTCCGTCATGCCGATGTTGCGACACAGCTGCATAATGCAATGCTCGACGCAGACGGAATGAGAAAAATTACAGGAGAATAAGATGCAGAAACGACTGGATGTTTATCTTTCCGAAAACAACACAGTAAAAAGCCGCAGCCTTGCCGCATCGCTCATAAAGCAGGGAAGCGTTGAGGTCAATGGCAGAATATGCACAAAAGCATCGTTTGCAGTTGATGAGAACGATAATATCAGAATAATCGGAGAGATGCCGAAATATGTCGGCAGAGGCGGATTGAAGCTTGAAAAGGCATTATCCCACTACAGACTTCATCTTGACGGCTCGGTGTGTATAGATATAGGAGCGTCAACAGGCGGGTTTACCGATTGTATGCTTCAAAACGGTGCGGTAAAAGTCTATTCTGTCGATGTCGGAACAGATCAGCTTGATGAAAAGCTGAGAAACGATCCCAGAGTAGTTTCTATGGAAAAGACCGATATAAGAAACTGCGTAGGTGCTTTGCCGGCGGTGGATTTTATCGGCATAGACGTTTCATTTATATCGCTGAAGCTCGTTCTTCCGTCGGCTTATGCACTGCTTAAGGACGGCGGAGAGTGCGTAGCGCTTATCAAGCCGCAGTTTGAAGCAGGAAAAAGCCATCTCAGCAAACACGGAATAGTAAGAGATTCCAAAGTACATAAAAAAGTATGCGATGATATATCGGAGTTTGCCTCAACTCTTGGGTTTGAACGTGGAGAGGTCATATCCTCGCCCATAACCGGAGGCGACGGCAATACCGAGTATCTTATATATCTCAGACGTTTATAACATATAACTTACAAAGGCAGGTGAAATATCATGAAGGTAATGATATGTGCCAATCTCGCTAAAGAACGGAGCAGGAAAGCGGCGGCAGATGCGTGCGCTAAGCTGAAGGAAATAGGCTTTCTGCCCATGATAGAAAAGCAGTACGAAAATGTCATAAAGGTGGATAACGCCGTATACGCTGAAACAGACAGCCTTATAACCGACTGCGATATGTTTATGACTATAGGCGGTGACGGAACTATTCTCAAGTGGGGACAGAAAGCCGCCGCCTGCAATAAACTCCTGCTTGGAATAAATACGGGCAGGCTGGGATTCATGACTTCTATAGAGAGCGGCGAGCTTGATACACTGGAACGTCTTAAAACAGGCGAATATACGGTGAGCAGAAGAATGATGCTCGATATTGAATATGAGGGTAAAGGTAATTACAGCGCCATAAACGATGTTGTGTTCAGCAAATGCCGTTATTCAAAGCTGCCCGAGTTTATTGTTTCGGTAGAAGAATATGAGGTGACAAAAATCAGAGCCGACGGAATTATCTTCAGTACGCCGGCAGGCTCTACGGCATATTCTTTATCTGCAGGAGGGCCTATTATATCCCCTGATGCACAGTGCATTGAATTTACTCCGTTGTGCGCTCATTCGCTTTTCGGCAGACCTATGATATTTTCAGCAGATTCGGAAATAACGGTGCGTTTTTCTGCATATGAAGACAGCGGTGTTTCGCTCAGTATTGACGGTAATGACGATATGGATTTCAAAGAGGGCGAAATAATAAAGATAAGACGCTCGGAGCAGCAGCTTTCTATTATTGATATAAACGGCAGCAGTTTCTATAAAGCGGTACACAACAAGCTGATGAGACCGCTCAAATAAAATCTTACAAGGGGTGATATTGTGAAAAAGAAAAGACAGGCAGAAATTCTCAGAATCATATCTGCAAACGAAGTGGAAACGCAGGAAATGTTGCTTAATCTGTTGAAGCAAAAGGGCTATGATGTGACTCAGGCGACCGTTTCCCGTGACATAAACGAACTCAATATTGAAAAAACGGTTTCTTCAAACGGTGTCAACTGCTATGCAAAAGCGGAAAAGGTACACACAGTCAAGTTTCATAATATTATTTCGGAAGCGGTTGTCAATATTGATTACGCAATGAATATAGTTTCAATAAAATGCCATAGCGGTCTTGCAAATGCCGCTTGCGCAGGTCTTGATATGATGAATCTTTCCTATGTTGTCGGAACTATCGCAGGCGATGATACGATATTTGTACTGACAAGAACGGAGGGTGATGCAAGAATGCTGACACGTCACCTGAAGGAACTGCTTTAAGATAAGGAGGTCGGCGTTTTGCTCAGAGAATTATCTATTGAAAATCTTGCTGTGATTGAAAAGGCGTCGATAGCCTTTGACGATAAGCTGAATGTGTTTACGGGTGAAACGGGTGCAGGTAAGAGTATACTTATCGGCGGCATAAATGCGATACTCGGAGGAAGGGTAAGCAAGGATATTGTAAGAGCAGGCACAGAAAAGGCCGTTGTGACTGGTCTTTTTGACGATTTACCCGAAAGCGTCAGAACTAAACTCAGCGATAACGGTTTTGCTGTCGATGACGAGCTTTTGCTGCAGCGTGATATTCATGCGGACGGTAAAAGCACAGCAAGAATAAACGGCAGAGCAACAACAGTGGCAATACTTCGTGATATAGCGTCTGAACTTATTGATATTCACGGACAGCACGATAACCGTCTGCTTATGGATGGGGATAATCAGCGTGAGATACTCGACAGCTACGGCAAAAACAGCGGGTTGCTGTCGGAATATGCGACCGCTTTCAAGGAGTTTTCGGCTTTATCAAGAAAAATTAAAGAAGTCAGCCGTAAGAAAACCGAATCGCTTGAAAAGGCGGAGCTTCTGAGAGAACGTCTTGAGGAGCTTGACAGGTATAATTTTTCCGCAGATGAAGAAGAAACCGTAAAGCAAAAGATTGAGGAACTTCGCAATGCCGAATACATAAGCGAGAATCTGTATAATGCACAGACGGCAATATCGGGAGATGATGATACTGACGGAGCATATTCTATGCTCGAGCATTGCAAAAACAGCGTTTCATCTCTCAGCGAAACTATCCCGGAGCTTGATAAACTGGCCGAGCGTATATCGGATATGCTGGTAGAACTTGAGGATATAAGAGAAGAAATAGTACAGAGAATACCCGATGAAGACGAGGATACCGCAGGAATGCTCGGCGTTCTTGAGGAAAGGCTCAGCGTTATATTGCGTCTGCAAAGAAAATACGGCACAGACCTTGCGCAGATACTTGAAAATTCGGAGAAATGGCGCAACGAACTTTATGAAATAGATAATGGCGACGATATAATAGAAGAACTTACAGAAAAGAAAAAAGAAGCAGGCGAAAAAGTAAAGCGTCTTGCAACAGAGCTTACAAGCAGAAGAAAAAAAGCGGCGGACGAGCTTGCAAAGCAGATTTCTGAGGAGCTTACGTTTCTTGATATGCCGGATATAAGACTTGTGTTCGATATATCGCAGGATAAAGTCACTCTCAGCGGAATGGATAAGGTGGAAATGCTTATATCCGTCAATAAGGGCGAAGATTTGAAGCCTATGAGTAAGATTGCTTCGGGCGGTGAGCTGTCAAGAATAATGCTTGCCGTCAAGAACGTGCTTGCCGAAACCGACAAACTGCATACCATGATTTTTGATGAAATTGATACGGGTATAAGCGGCAGAGCCGCCGCCAAGGTCGGATTAAAACTGCATGAGGCGGCGGAAAACAGGCAGATACTCTGTGTAACGCATCTTGCACAGATTGCGGCAATGGCGGATACACAGCTTCTGATAAAAAAGACCAGCGATGAAAAACGCACCTATACGGGCATTACAAAGCTGGATTTTGAAGGCAGAAAGAGAGAAATAGCAAGGATTATTTCCGGTGATGAAAACGATCCGATTTCGCTTGAAAATGCCGAAATGCTGCTGCTAAGAAAAAACGTGATATAAATTACAGAACAGTCTGAGGAAACTCAGGCTGTTTTTTTATGTCCGTATCACAAACCGACACTTTTTTACTTCCGTTTGTCCTATAATAAACGAGGGGCATAAAAATGGTTATTTATCTTGATGTGCTGATTCTGATAAATCTTTATGTTACATTTTTTCAGATTCTTGCCGTATCAGCATTTACTCACAGAAAATCAGTATGGTACAGAAAGCTGTCTGCGGCGGGCATAGGTGCGGTGGCATCACTGAGTATTTTCATTCCGCAGGAAATGGTTTTGACTCTTACTTTACTTAAGATATTTCTTTGTGCTTTGATTGCTTTTGTCGCATTCGGTTATACGGGATTTCGTGCTTATGCGGTGAGCGTGCTGTTTTTGATGCTTGTCAGCTTTGTCTTTTCGGGGCTGATGCTTTGTGTGTGGCTGTTTGCCGCTCCTATGAAGATGCTGTTTATAAACGGCACTGTATATTTCGGTGTTGATACGATGACGATAATTCTGTCTACCTGTGCGGCTTACGGAGTCGTCAGAATAATAAGATATATACTCGATAAAAACGGAAAAACCGATGGCAAGTATACTGTTATCATAAAAAATAACGGCAGGGAATGCAGGCTTTCGGCACTCGCAGACAGCGGAAACGGAATGGTTGACTGTTTCAGCGGATTGCCTGTGATAGTGTGCAGACGTGATATGTGCGCCGATGTTTCACCTCCTGCGATAGATATGATTGAAAATAACAGCGATATTTCGGAAATAGGCACGCAGATGATAAAGGGTGTCAGGATAATGCCGTTTTCCACAGTGGGGAAGGGCGGACTTATCTGTATGTTCAAAGCGGAGAGCGTTGTTATTGACGATGAAACGAATGAAGAAAAATATCCCGTCAATGCGCTTATCGGTATAGTGATAGGCGGAAGACAGGAATATGAAGCGATATTCAATCCGAAAATACTTGTGTGAGGTGTAAAATGCTCAAGATAATTGAAATTGTCAGCAATCTTATTTCAAAACTGCGTAATTCGGCAAACGGAAAATGCGAGTGCGATTATATAAACGGTGCGGAAACCTTACCTCCTCCGCTTTCAAAGGAAGAGGAAGCAAAAACGCTTGCAAAGCTGAACACGGACTTTGAAAACGCAAGGGAAACGTTGATTGTGCATAATCTGAGGCTGGTAGTTTATATCGCAAAGAAATTTGAAAGTACCGGTATAGGAATCGAGGATCTAATTTCCATAGGTACTATAGGGCTTATCAAGGCGGTGAACACATTCAGCGTGGAGAAAAACATAAAGCTCGCTACTTATGCCTCAAGGTGCATAGAAAACGAAATACTTATGTATCTGAGGAAAACGAATCCGCAGAAAATGGAGGTTTCAATAGATGAACCTCTTAATGTTGACTGGGACGGAAACGAATTGCTCCTATCCGATATACTCGGAACGGATGATGATACTGTCAGCGTGGATATAGAATCTGAGGCAGAGAAAAGAATGCTTCTTGAGGCGGTGGAAAAGCTGGACGAAAGGGAAAAGCTGATAATGGAACTTCGTTTCGGGCTTAATAACCGCCCCGAAAAAACACAAAAGGAGGTCGCCGATATGATCGGGATCTCCCAGAGTTATATATCACGTCTTGAAAAGCGTATTATAAAAAGACTCAAAAAGGAAATGGAAAGCCTGTGCAGTTAGGTGCTTCTGCTGTTCCTGCCAACTGCCGCCATTGCACATTTTAGTCCGTCCATTGCCGCTGTCACGATACCGCCGGCATAGCCTGCACCTTCGCCGCAAGGATACAAGCCTTTCACACTGACCGATGAAAGTGTTTCATCTCTTACTATTCTCACAGGCGATGAGCTTCTTGTTTCAGGACCTGTCATAACCGCATCAGGAGAGCCGAAACAGCTGATTTTCTCGGCAAACTGCGGCAAAGCGTATCTTAAAGCGTCGCATACGAAATCGGGCAGGTATTCATCTGGCGGCACAAATGTTGTGCCTATAGGATATGAAGGAGTTACGTTGCCGAATTTTTCGGAGGTGCGTTTATTGAGAAAGTCGCCTACAAGGCATACAGGTGCGCTGTAATTTGCCCCTGCCGCTTTAAAGGCGGCTTTTTCTATCTTGCGCTGAAATTCTATTCCTGCCGTAATATCATCATTTTCAAAATCATCCGGAGTTATTCCGACAAGGACGGCACTGTTTGCGTTTTCTCCGTTTCTTGCGTAATAACTCATACCGTTTGTGACTACCGTGTTTTCTTCGGAGGAAGATGCAGTGACCACTCCGCCCGGACACATACAGAATGTATAAACGCCTCTGCCGTTTTTGTCGTGAACCGACAGCTTATAATCGGCGGCGGGAAGTGACGGGTGACCGCTCATTTCCCCGTACATACTGCGGTCAAGGTCGGATTGTTTATGCTCGATTCTTACTCCTACGGAGAAGTTTTTGGGCTGCATAGTAACGTTGCGGTTTTTCAGCATATAGAACACATCTCTCGCACTGTGACCTATGGCAAGAATCACGTTGTCGGTTTCAATGGTGAATTCGGTGCCGTTTTTTATATAGCTTATGGCTTTAATTCTGCCGCTTTCGGTATCATAACCGCAGAATTTTGCTCCGAATATTACCTCTCCGCCAAGCAAAATAATATCGTTTCTTATGTTCTTGACGGTTTCGGATAATTTGTCTGTGCCAATGTGCGGCTTTGCCTCATACATGATTTCTTCGGGTGCGCCGTGACGGACAAATTCTTCAAATACCGTTTTTGAAAGCGGATTGTTGACACCCGTGTTCAGCTTTCCGTCTGAAAAAGTGCCTGCGCCGCCCTCACCGAACTGAACGTTGCATTCTGTATCAAGTATTCCTTTTTCCCAGAATATCTTGACTTTCTCTTTACGGCTGTCAACATCAAGACCACGTTCAAGAACGATCGGACGTACACCGCACTGTGCAAGATAGAGCGCCGCAAACATACCTGCAGGACCGAAACCGACTACCACGGGACGCTTTGACAGCTTTGCTCTTTGAGGCAAGGAATATGGTATTTCTTTGTATGACGAAATGTTCTTGTTGCCTGAGTTCTTCTTTAATACTGCGTTTTCGTTTTCGCAGGCAAACGCAACGGTATAAACAAAGTGTATATCGTCCTTGTGCCGTGCGTCAACGGATTTTTTTATAATTTTCAGCCGTGACGGGTCAGGTTGTGATGTTCTGAGCTTTTTGCCGATAAATGCCGTTATGTCGTTTATTGTATGCTCCGGCGGCATTTTGATATTGCTGTATTTTATCATTTTCTACTCCGATAAAGAAAGACTTGCGTTCATACCTGCGGTATATCCGCTTTTCCACGCCCAGTCAAGATTATATCCGCCGCATCTGCCCTGGATATTGAGTATTTCACCGCACAGATACAAGCCGCTTGCCTTGAGGGATTCCAGCTTGTCGGAAACCTCGCTTGCAGGTATACCGCCGCAGGTTATCTGTGCAAGGCTCCAGTCCGATAAGTTTCTTATGGGGTAGCGGCTGTCCTTTGCAAGATTACATAACACTGAAATGTCCTTATCCGATATTTCACCGCAGGTTACAGAAAAAGGAATACCTGCTTTTTTCAGCATTGCCTGTCCTACACGTTTGTGGTATATTCCCGTGAGAAGCTCTTCGCACGGCAGTGACGCTCTTATTGCGGCTGTGCTTTTTATAAGCCCGTATAACTCGTCTTTGCAAAGCGTTGGGGCGGTATCGAGTGAAATTTCACCGTTGTTTATATATTCTGCCGCTTTTGCCGACAGATTGAAAATACAGATTCCCGACAATGCACCGTCTGTAAACTGAACCTCTCCGGATTGCCTGTCTATCACCCTTCCGCCCGAGATAAGCGTAGCGTCAGCAGTCACACGAAGTCCCTTAAGCGATTTTACAAGTTCAATATCCGTTCTTACAGGCGCAAGGGCAGGAAAGAGCCTTGTCACCGAGTGACCTAAGCTTCTGCAAAGTTCATAGCCTTCTCCGCTTGAGCCGAGCGACGGAGCCGCTTTTCCTCCTGCGGCAATGATTACACGCTTTGCTTTTACCTGTGTTTCGCCGTCTGTTATGATAAAACCGTGTTTGGTTTTTGTTATTTCAGATACCGTAAAGTCGCATACTGTTCTGATGCCGGAAGAATCAGCGGCAAATCTGAGAGCGTCAAGCACAGAGGTTGCGGCATTGCTGTAGGGATATACTCTGCCGTTATCATCCGCACGGCAGATAAGCCCGAGCGAAGAAAAGAAATCCTCCGCATTGTCAATATCGGGGCTGATGTATGATAGAAGCTCCGTATCGCCGGTATAATCAGCAGGGGTTATATTGCGGTTGGTGAGGTTGCATCTGCCGTTACCGGTTGAAAGTATTTTTTTGCCTACCCTCTGCATTTTTTCGAGTACGGTCACATTGCCGCACCCGTAACGAGAAGCGGCGATGGCGGCGGCAAGCCCCGATGCGCCTCCGCCTATAATTGCCGTTTCGGTATCAATTATTTTCATTTCTGCTCCGTTCAAAGAAGTTAATTAAATTTATAATCTGTTAACATAAGAAGTATACCATATTATCATCGGGTAAGCAAGTGGTTTACCTGATTGAGGAATGATTGATTTTCGCAGGTAGTATGGGAAGAACTGCGAGAAATATAAAGGAGAAGAATTATGGACAACAGAATAATGAGACTTATAATAGCACTTGGTAAATTTTCCGCACAACCAAGACAGTACAGAATAATAGAAGGACTTAACGCCAGTGAAACAGGCGTTTTCTGGGCAATGGCGCAGATTGTTGCGGAAAAACCCGATACCGAGTTGTTCGGACTGAGCGACCTTAACAGCTATCTTAATTTTACCAGACCGAATCTTTCACAGACTATCAATAAGCTTGAGGACAAGGGCTATGTTGAGAGGGTCGTACTTAAGGATGACAGAAGAGTAACATATATCAGGCTCACTGAAAACGGAAAAGCAACGGCAAAAGCAAAATATGACGAGATTTTTGTAAGACTTGAAAATATAGCTAAAATACTCGGTGAAGAGGACACGGATAAGCTGATTGAGCTTGTTCTGCGTTTTGCGGACGCTTACGAAAAGTCGGCTGAGCTGAAGTAAGAGAAAGGGAGCATAGTATTTGTTCAAAATATTCGGGTATCTAAAAAACAGCATACCGCAGGTTTTGCTGATAATTGTACTGCTTATAATTCAGGCGTGGGGCGACCTTACTTTACCGCAATACACATCTGATATTGTGGATATAGGTATACAGAACGGCGGTATAGAAAATGCGGCGGCTGATGCACTGAGCGTTGACAGCTTTAATGCGCTTGAAGCGTTTATGAATGACGAGCAGAAAAGCATACTTGCAAAAAGCTATACTCTTGTGAAAAAAGGCGAAGCGACCGATTCTCAGAAAGAACGCTTTCCCTGGTCTGCCGATAATGACGTTTATTTTCTGAATGAGCTTACGGAAGATGAAAAACAACAGCTCATTAATACTGTCGATATACCTATGACGGCGGCTGAGATGACGAAAGAGCTTTCCTTTGAAGATTTGTCCTCTATGACCGAAAAGCAGGGGATTAAACTGCCTTTTACTTCTTTTGAACAGGCAGGAGAAATGCTCGGTATTTCTTCCGGAAAAGCAAATGCACTGACGATTATTACGGCACTTGCGGAAAAAGGCGGCATGGGAGATACCGATTTGTCGGCATTGTCTGACAAAATATCGGAAATGCCCGGAACTATAACAGAGCAGTCCGCAGTACGCTTTGTAAAAGACGAATATTCATCGCTGGGCGTTGATATGAACGTATTACAGCAGAACTATCTGCTGTCAGCCGGCGGAAAAATGCTGCTTATCGCACTTCTTATGATGGCGGTATCCGTGACGGTAGGTTTCTTTGCGGCGACAACAGCGGCGAAGGTCGGCAGAGATTTAAGAGCCGGAGTGTTCAGAAATGTTGTCAGCTTTTCAAGCGCCGAGATTGACAGATTTTCCACTGCCAGCCTTATCACGAGAAGCACGAACGATATACAGCAGATACAGATGGTTATCGTAATGCTGCTCAGAATGGTTATATATGCGCCTATTCTTGGCATTGGCGGTGTATTTATGGTACTGACTACCGGTACGGGTATGGCGTGGATTATCGCCCTTGCCGTAATTGTTATTCTTGCGGTGGTGCTTATTCTGATGAAGATTGCGATGCCTAAATTCAAGCTGATGCAGAAACTTGTCGATAAGCTGAACCTTGTTGCAAGGGAGATACTTACCGGTCTGCCTGTTATCCGTGCCTTCAGCCGTGAAAAATATGAAGAAGAACGTTTCGATAAAGCCAATAAGGAACTGACATCCGCAATGCTCTTCACAAACCGCACAATGACGTTTATGATGCCTCTTATGATGATGATAATGAACCTTGTCACCGTTCTTATCATATGGGTAGGTGCAGGACAGATTTCGGACGGCTCTTTGCAGGTCGGAGATATGATGGCGTTTATCACATATACGATGCAGATTGTAATGTCATTCCTTATGCTGACAATGATCTCGATAATGCTTCCGAGAGCGGCAGTTTCCGCAGAGAGAATAAACGAAGTCATTTCAGCCGAAAAGAGCATCACTGATAAGCCCGATGCGGCAACATTTGATAAAGCGTCGCTCAGGGGCGATGTTACTTTCAATCACGTTTCGTTCCGCTATCCCGATGCAAATGAAGATGTTCTGACCGATATATGCTTTACCGCAAATGCGGGTGAAACGACCGCTGTTATCGGCAGTACGGGCAGCGGCAAATCAACGCTCATAAATCTCATACCGAGATTCTTTGACGTTACCGAAGGCAGTATTACTATAGACGGAACCGACATCAGAGATGTAACACAGCATTCTCTCCATGACGTTACAGGCCTTGTGTCGCAGAAAGGCGTACTGTTCTCGGGCACGATAGACAGCAATATAAGATTCGGTGCGGAAAATGCCGATGATGAAACTATCAGGTTTGCCGCAGAGATTTCGCAATCGTCAGAATTTATCGACAGCAAGCCGCAAAAATACAACGAGCCTGTTTCTCAGGGCGGTACTAATGTTTCGGGCGGACAGAAACAGCGTCTGTCTATTGCCCGTGCAATTGCCAAAAAGCCTAAGATATATCTGTTTGACGACAGCTTCTCCGCACTTGATTTTAAGACAGATGTGAAGCTGAGAAAAGCACTCGCCGATAATATTCACGATTGCACGATAATAATCGTTGCACAGCGTATCAGCACGATATTGAATGCCGACAAAATAGTTGTGCTTGACGAGGGCAGAATAGCAGGAATCGGAACTCACAGCGAGCTTATGGAAAACTGTGAGGTATACAGGCAGATAGCACACTCGCAATTGTCGCAAAAAGACCTTGCGGCGATAGATAACGCAAAAGGGGGTGCTGTAAATGCGTAATTCTCACAGAGGAGGACCCGGCGCTCCTGTAGAAAAGGCAAAGGATTTCAAGGGCAGTATCGGAAAACTGGCAAGGTATATGAGCGAATATAAGATTTCGCTTGTTTTCGTTGTGATATTCGCAATTACATCAACCGTATTCAATATTATCGGTCCTAAGCTGATGGGTAACGCCACAACGGAGATTTTCAACGGCATTATCGCTAAGGTAAACGGTACGGGCGACGTGAACTTTGATACGCTCGGCGCTATACTTCTATTGCTTATAGGATTTTATCTTATCAGCAGTATCTGTTCTTTTATACAGGGCTGGCTGATGACGGGCGTTTCACAGAAGGTCAGCTACAGACTCCGTAAGGAACTTATCGCAAAGATAAACCGTATGCCGATGAACTATTTTGACAAAAGCACGCACGGCGAGGCACTGTCAAGAGTAACAAATGATGTGGATACTTTGGCACAGAATCTGAATCAGAGCATTACACAGCTTGTCACCTCAATTACCACTATCATAGGTGTAATGGTAATGATGCTGTCGATAAGCCCGCTTATGACGCTTATCGCCGTTCTTATTCTTCCTGTTTCGATGGTGCTTGTGCTTTTCGTTGTAAAGATTTCTCAGAAGTATTTCAAGTCACAGCAGGAGTATCTCGGTCACATAAACGGACAGGTCGAGGAAATCTACAGCGGTCACAATATCGTCAAGGCGTTCAACCGTGAGGAACGTGTTATCGAAGATTTTAACGAGGCAAATGATATTTTATATAAGTCTGCGTGGAAGTCGCAGTTTTTCTCCGGTGTTATGATGCCTGTTATGACCTTTGTGGGAAATCTGGGATACGTTGCCGTTGCTGTTGTCGGAGGTTTACTGGCGGCAAACGGAACTATAATGGTCGGTGACATATTATCGTTTATCCAGTACGTCAAGAACTTCACACAGCCTATAACACAGCTGGCACAGGTATCAAGTATGCTTCAGTCGACCGCCGCAGCCGCCGAGAGAGTATTTGAATTCCTGGCAGAGGACGAAGAAGAGCAATGCGCAAAGGAACACGCAATGCTTACCGATACCTCAGGTAATACCAGAAATGTAACAACACTTGATATTACCGGTGATGTAACGTTTGAACACGTTCGTTTCGGCTACACCCCTGAAAAGATAATAATCAATGATTTCAGTGCAAGGGTCAGACAGGGACAGAAGATAGCTATTGTCGGACCTACCGGAGCAGGAAAAACAACCATTGTCAAACTGCTTATGCGTTTCTATGAGCTTAACGGCGGAAGGATACTCATTGACGGGTATGACATAGCAGACTTCGACAGGAGCGAGCTTAGAGAGCTTTTCGGAATGGTGCTTCAGGATACATGGCTGTTCAAGGGCAGTATTATGGAGAATATCCGATACGGAAAGCTTGATGCGACAGATGATGAAGTTATTGCCGCCGCAAAAGCGGCTCACGTTGACCATTTCATAAGGACGCTTCCCGGCGGTTATGATATGGAGTTAAACGAGGAAGCGTCCAACGTATCGCAGGGTCAGAAACAGCTTCTGACAATAGCAAGAGCGATTCTTGCAAATAACAAGATACTGATTCTTGACGAGGCTACAAGCTCGGTCGATACCCGTACCGAGATACAGATACAAAAGGCTATGGATAATCTTATGAAGGGCAGAACAAGCTTTGTAATAGCACATCGCCTGTCTACGATAAAAGATGCCGACCTTATACTCGTTCTTAAGGACGGAGATATTATCGAGCAGGGTAACCACGAGGAACTTATTGCAAAGAACGGTTTCTATGCCGAGCTTTACAATTCACAGTTTGACAGCTGATACCGCAGAGGCTTGGAGATTTATTAAGAATTTGCAAAGGTGCAAAGCAGAAATGTTTTGTGCCTTTTGCTTTTTGCCCGGAGAATTAATCGCAAATCGTGCTGTTTCGCTTTATACAGCGATAAAAGCAACACGGATATTCTGCCGTAAAATAAATTACCTGCCTTGTTGTTTCCGACCTTGACAATGAATTTAAAAGGGAATATACTTATACCAACGACAGATTTCGGAGGTGTCTATTTGTTACAGGACGTTGTATCCGTTTCACTCCCTGTGAATGAGCGGATGATGATAAAAAAGAACCATTTTGAGCCGTACAACCTTACAGGCAACGAAAAGCGTATATGTATAGTTACAGGTATTCACGGCGATGAACTGGAAGGGCAGTACGTTTGCTATGAACTGATAAGAAAGCTCAGCGAAAACAGGCATTTGCTCAGCGGTATAGTTGATATATATCCGTCTATGAATCCGCTCGGAATGGATTCGATAAAGCGTGAGATGCCGATATTTGACCTTGATATGAATATGATATTTCCGGGCTCGGAAACCGGTGCGGTGGCTGAGCATATTGCCGCCGCTATCATGAACGATATAAAGGGTGCGGATATATGTATTGACATTCACGCAAGCAATATATTTCTGCGTGAAATTCCGCAGGTGCGTATTTCGGAAGAAACTGCGCCGAAGCTGTTGCCCTATGCAAAAATGCTGAATGTTGACTTTATATGGGTACACTCCAGCGTCACTGTTATGGAGGCTACTCTCTCGCACAGCCTTAACAAAGAGGGAATACCGACACTTGTTGCTGAAATGGGTGTTGGAATGCGTATAACCAAGTCTTACGGCGATCAGCTCCTTGACGGAATATTCAACCTGATGGCTGAGATGGGAATATGGACAGGCGAAACGAAGAAGGTTTCTCATCCTATTGTTTCCACAGACGGAAACGTATCGTTCATATATTCGGATACATCCGGTATTTTTATGCCTGCAATAAAGCACTGGGCAGGAATATCCAAGGGAGATCATATAGGCGATATACTCGATCCGCTTTCGGGTGCTGTCGAACAGGAAATATTCGCACCGTGCAGCGGTATTGTATTTACGTTGCGTGAGTACCCCGTTGTATATGAAGGCTCGTTGCTTGCAAGAATACTCGGAGGGTGCTGAAATGAATAAAGAAAACATAGTTACATTGAAATCGCCTTACCGTGATGATTTTCAGATAAACGGATACAGATTCGGTAAAGGTGAAAAAACCTGTTGTATAGTCGGTGCAATGCGTGGCAACGAGGTTCAGCAGTTATATGTATGCTCACAGATCATAAGAGCCCTTTCAAATATTGAAAAAAAGGGCGATCTGGTTTACGGTAAACAGATAATGGTCATCCCTTCGCTGAATCCGTTTTCGATGAATATCCAGCGCCGTTTCTGGTCGGTAGATAATACCGATCTCAACAGAATGTTCCCCGGTGACGCACACGGAAAGACCACACAGAGAATAGCCGCAGGCATATTCGATTTTATAAAGGAATATCAGTACGGCATTCAGTTTACTTCATTCTATATTTCCGGTGACTTTATACCTCATGTAAGAATGATGGATACCGAGCATAAAAACATAGGACTTGCAAATTTATTCGGTCTTCCGTATATACTTCTCAGAAAGCCCAAGCCGTTTGACACGGCAACGCTGAACTTCAACTGGCAGAACTGTGATACGAGCGCATTTTCCGTATATACAAACGAAACAGAGCATATTGACGAGGAATCGGCAAATATTGCGGTAAGCGCTGTACTCCGTTTTTTGTCGAGAATGGGCGTCATAAAGTATCAGAGCCACGGCGGTTATATGGCAACTACGCTTGAAGAAGAGCATCTGATGTCGGTGCACGCTAAAAGCGGCGGAATATACCGCAGGATAAAACAGCCCGGCGACGAGGTGGAGCAGGGAGATGTAATGGCAGAGATACTTGATCCGTTTGAAGGCACGGTCAAGGAAGAAATCAAGTCGCCCGCAAACGGAATTGTGTTCTTTGCGCATAAATCACCGCTCGTGCTTGAAAACTCGGTCGTTTATAAGATAATCAAAAGATTGCATATCTGATGGTGTTGCGATTATTTCAGAAAAACAGATAAAAATGAGCCATACAGAGTAGGTATTCTCTGTATGGCTCTTTTACAGCGGCCGTGTATGTGGATGTTGGCAGATAACAGGGTGTGGCATTGAGGGTAGTTTTGATGGGAATTTGCTTTTGATTTATGCCGGATAACCTGTATATTAATAAGCACTGCTAAAAAACGACCTATATATATAACGCAGAAAGTCCGAAAATGTGACGTCATATTTGATGCTAATTTTGCATTTCGCTGATATTTTGTACGTCTGCATAAAAAACGAATTTTTAACGTCTTACTTTTATGCACAATTACAACATTTATTATTACAAAAATGTAAATAAAGAACAAGTGAAAATGTGGCACATATTTCAGCTTTATTTGGCGGAAAATAAAAACCGGGCAAGATACCCGGTTTTTATAATATGATTATGAATTTTGCGTTTGTAATCAGACTTGATTAGTACTGTCCGGATTTGCCGCACCGCAGAATGAACAGTATTTTTGCCCTGAGGCATTTCTCTTTCCGCATACACAGAGCCAACTGCCGTCAGATTGTTGTACAGGCTGATTGTTATTTTGAGCAAACGTCTGACCATAAGGATTCTGGGGAGGCTGACCGTAAGGATTCTGTGCCTGACCGTAAGGATTCTGAGCCTGACCGTAAGGATTTTGCGTCTGACCGTAAGGATTTTGCGTCTGACCGTAAGGATTTTGCGCCTGACCGTAAGGATTTTGAGCCTGACCGTAAGAATTCTGAGGAGCAGACTGATTGTAATATGTATAGTTCATGGCGTTCATTCGTTTATTTTGTGCATCGGCAATGGCATTTGCAGTCCATGTTTTGTTGGCAATTGCCGTATATCCGAGGATATTTACAATAACACCGAATACCAAGATAAAAAAGTTAATAATCATTAATGCCCACATAACTGTAGCTAAAATTGATGATGTTGTTGTTATAACGTCACTCGGATTTACATAGGAATAATTATAGCTTGAGCCTCGTGACGATTCGTATATTTGTCGGATATAGTCAGAATTTAACAAACTTCCTCCGATAATCGTTATGAGCAGATCGATAAGACTAAAAAATGAGAATACTGAAAGCAGTATATTCAAAATTATTATAGCTGTTCTTTTTCCCGAAGTCTGTACTTTTTTGTATTTGAAATACAGTACAAGCACCGGAATACTAAATCCTAAAATAAACATTATATTATATTTCCTTTCGAGAATTATTTATTATTGGCATTTCCGCAGTAAATGCAGAATTTGTTATCCGATTCGTTGAACTTTCCGCAGCTTTTGCACTGCCAAGCGGTGTTTTCGGTTGTGAAGCTCTGCTGTACGTTTACATTTGATTGTGTACGGTATATCTGCTGTGCTCTTGCGGCACCTGCTCTGAGTTTTTCGTTGTATGCTGCGACACTCAATTCTCTGTTGCCGAAACATTTATAGCCTTTGATACAGGCAATTATGCCTAATGTAATAATTCCTCCGCAATATATCGTAATTGCAACCAATATGCCTGAAATCAGTTCCGAAACTATCGGATAATAACCATCACTTTCGGTGAAATAATACATAGGCAATATACCGGATAAAAGCACAAGTATATTTATAGATGTGAGTACTGTCAGAATAATTGTCAGCACCTTGATACCGGTGAGTTTTGAAACGATGGGACAACTCTTGTAAGAACTGCATAAAATGAGTAAAGCGATAGCAATACCTATATTTATCATACAGCTTCCTCCTTACTGATTGTCCGTATCGCTCTGAGTGTTTTCCGAAGAAGGCGTATTGTTTTTAGGCGCACCGCATTGTGAACAGAATGATCCGCCTATATCCTTGTTTATTGTACCGCAAATGTTACATTTCCACGTGTTGCACTGAGGCTGCTGTATCTGCTGGGGCGGAACTGCAAAGCCTGCTCTGTACTGCTGCTGTAATGCGGCCGCCTTATCAAAGGCTTTCTTTTTAAGCTCCTTGTCAGAGAGCGTTGTATATCCTACAATGCACATTATAATTCCCGCAATGACCGTTGCTATTATAACGATATAGTACGACACATATATTGCATATTCGCTTGTTCCCGGTACAAAGGAAGTGAAATTGTAGCTTGTGAAATAGTCGTAAGGGTTGCAAAGAAGCCTGAAAAAGTCAATCTTGAACAGCAGAAGAAGTGAATCGAATACAGTAAGCAATACAGTTATTGCAGTAAGCGATTTTCTCTTGCCGAGCGTGGGATTTTTTCTGTATTTGGCAGTTATAATAAGCACTGTTATTATAAAAACAACAACTGCCAGATAAAAAATAAATCCGTCAAATAAGCTGGAGAGCAATTTGTCTGTGGTTGATTTGTAGTTGTAATCGCCAAAATCATCAACATATCGGCTTGCAGATGTAAGTAAATTGATCATTTTGAATCCTCCTTAATAATTAAAGCAAATTAATGTAAAAAAACTTCTACTGATGTGATTTTATCACATAATTGCCTCTTTGTCAATCAAAGTAAAAAATATTGACAATCCGCCCTTGCGGATATATAATATAAGTTAGTGCAACGGTTATATTTTTACGGAAAACCGTTTTGGATACAGCGTTTCTATGCTGTGGAAAGGAACATTATTATGGCAGTATTGGTAACAGGCGGAGCAGGATATATCGGCTCTCACACCTGCGTGGAGCTTCTTAACGCAGGCGAGGATATTATTGTAATAGACAACTTCTACAACTCAAAGCCGAAGGCTATCGAGGCAATCAAGGAAATCACAGGCAGAGATTTCAGATTCTACGAGAATGACTGCTGTGACAGAGAAGCTCTTGACAGGATTTTCAGAGAGAACTTCATCACAGAAGTAATACATTTTGCCGGCTACAAGGCAGTAGGCGAAAGCTGTGTAAAGCCTATAATGTATTATGAAAACAACATCAACTCAACTCTTGCACTTATCGAAACAATGCAGAAATACGGCTGTAAGAAGCTTGTATTCAGTTCGAGTGCAACGGTTTACGGCATACCCGATAAAGTGCCGGTAACAGAGGATTTCCCTTTGAGCGCTATCAATCCCTATGGTTCTACAAAGCTGATGATTGAGAATATGTGCAGAGAACTGTACGCATCCGATGATCAGTGGAGCATTATCCTTTTACGTTACTTCAACCCTATCGGTGCGCACGAGAGCGGTAAGCTTGGTGAAGACCCCAACGGTATACCGAATAACCTTATGCCCCTTATCCTCCGCACAGCCTCAGGAAAAATGGCAACGCTCAGCGTATTCGGCAACGACTATCCCACTCCCGACGGCACTTGCGTAAGAGATTACATTCACGTTGTTGACCTTGCACTCGGTCATGTTGCCGCAATAAAGGCGGCAAGAGCGCATACAGGCTGTCCTGCATACAACCTCGGTACAGGCAAGGGATACTCTGTGCTTGATATTATCAACGCTTTCGAAAAGGTAAACAAGGTCAAGGTACCTTATGTTATAACAGGCAGACGTCCCGGTGACGCAGCCGCTTGCTACTCAAATCCCTCGCTTGCCAAGAAAAAGCTCGGCTGGACAGCAAAGAGAGGTCTTGAGCAGATGTGCCGTGACAGCTGGAACTATATAAAGGCAAATTCCTGATAAAAACAGAATATATAAAAGCCGCTTGGCGCATAGGCTGTGCCGTGCGGCTTTTTTGCAAAACGGAGAACGATATGAGATTTACATTCTGCCCCGATTGTGCAAGCAGACTGGTGGGACGTAAGACCGGAGATGACGGCCTTGTGCCGTATTGCGAACAGTGCAAACGTTTGTGGTTTGATATGTTCTATAATTGCGTGATAGTTCTTGCAAGACGAGGAGATAAATACGCCCTTATCCGTCAGCACAGCGGTGACGGCAGTATAAGCGAGGAAAGATTCGTCTGCGTGTCCGGCTACATAATGACGAACGAAACAGCCGAACAGGCGGCAGTGCGTGAGGTCACAGAAGAACTCGGACTAAAGCCGGTCAAGGTACGCCTTGTTGCAACATACGCTTATCAGAAAAAGCAGATGCTGATGACGGGGTTTCTGGCTGAGCTTCCAGAGGGCGATTTCTCGCTTTCGGATGAGCTGATTGCGGCGCAGTGGTTTGATGAAGCCGAAGTCGGCGCAAGGCTTGCAGGCAGTTCTGTCGCAAAGCTGTTATTCAATGATATAAAAGGAGCAAAGCTATGAGAAAAGATCTACCGCCTATAGAGCCGTATGAGCGTACCGCTCATTATTACGAAACCGACAGAATGGGCATAATACACCATTCGAATTATATAAGGTGGTTCGAAGAAACGAGAATACATTATCTTGACAAAGCAGGCTATCCATATTCCGAAATGGAAAAGGACGGAGTTATGATACCTGTGCTGTCTGCCGAATGTACTTACAAAAATGCCGTGCGTTTTGACGAAACGGTGCTTATAGATCTTAAAATCACAGAGTTCAACGGCTTTAAAATGACAATTGATTATGTGGTAAAAGGCAAGGAAAACGGCGATGTCAAGGCAACAGGCAGAACCCGTCATTTCTTTGTGAACAGCGATTTCAAGCCGGTTAGAGTGAAGGATAAATTTCCAAAAGTATATGAAGTGTTCAACAGTCGCAAGGAGGAAGAATGAAAAGGATAAACATACACGAGAATAAAATCAACATTGTATTTGATATTGAGGATAACGGACAGATAAAGCTGATGCACTTTTCGGCGCTCCCGTTCAACGAAAACGATATATGGGACGAGATGTACGAAAAGGATCATCTCGGCTGTTTTGACATAGCACAGGTCGAAATAGCGGGACTTGACCGTCCGTGTGAACGTCACGGCACGAAGTACATAGTAACGGCACCGGGCTACAGACTCAAGTACAAGGATTTTTCCGATACCCGTGACAATATCGGCAGGCTTATAAAAGTAACGCAGTATGACGAGCCGACAGGCATAGAGGTTATCAGCACGTTCCGTTTCTATGACGGCATAAGCATAGTGCGCACCTATACGGAAGTCAGGAATACGTCTGCGACCGAAACATACACGCTGACCTATGTTTCATCGTTCAACTATCTCGGTTTTGAAAAAGAGGGCATTCTTCCTCGTGACGATAAGTTTATTATAAAGATACCGCATAATTCGTGGCAGAAGGAAATGCTGTGGCAGGACTACACCTTTGAACAGCTCGGTATGCCGCAGTCGCAGAAAGACGGCTGGGAACACTGCGGCAAGGCGATAAATGTAACGAATGTAGGTAACTGGTCAACAAACGAATATCTACCTATGGGATATATTCAGAACACTGAAACAGGAAACGGGCTTTTCTGGCAGATAGAGCATAACGGCTCGTGGCACTGGGAGATAAGCGACCAGAGAGGACATTTTTACCTTGCGCTCAGCGGACCTAACGAACAGCAATCTCACTGGTTCAAGAACCTTGCTCCCGGGGAGAGCTTTACGTCTGTTCCTGTCGCAGTCGGCGTATGTTGTGACTTTGACGAGGGTATGGGCGAGCTTACAAGATACCGCCGTGCGATACGCAGAAAGAATGCCGATAACGAAAAGCTGGCAGTTATTTTCAATGACTATATGAACTGTCTTTGGGGCGATCCAACAGAAGAAAAGGAAATGCCGCTTATCAGAGCCGCCGCAGAGGCAGGATGCGAGTATTACTGCATTGATTGCGGCTGGTATGCGGACGGTTTCTGGTGGGACAGCGTGGGCGAGTGGCAGGAAAACCGCCGTCGTTTCCCGAACGGTCTTAAGAAGGTGACCGATGAAATCAGAAAATACGGTATGATACCTGGCGTATGGCTTGAGATAGAAGTTATGGGCATAAACTGCGAAATGGCAAAGAAAGTGCCTGACGAATGGTTTTTTATGCGGCACGGCAAGCGTGTATACGATCGTTCACGCTATCAGCTTGACTTTTCAAATCCCGAAGTCAGCGCTTATGCCGACAGCGTAATTGACCGCCTTGTAAAAGATTACGGTGTAGGCTACATAAAAATGGACTACAATATAGAGCCGGGAATAGGCACAGAGGTAGGCTGTGACAGTGCAGGTGAAGGACTGATGCGTCACGAAAAGGCATATCTTGCGTGGCTTGACGGCGTGTTTGCACGTTACCCCGAGCTTATCATAGAAAATTGCTCAAGCGGCGGTATGAGAATAGACTATGCGATGCTCAGCCGTTATTCGATACAGTCGACGAGCGATCAGGACGATTACAGAAGATATGCTACCATAGCGGCAAATGCACCGACAGGTCTTTGCCCCGAACAGAGCGCTATATGGTCATATCCGCTGACAGACGGCGACAGAGAAGAGGTCGTGTTCAATATGGTAAACGCTATTACACAGCGTATCCATCAGAGCGGCCACCTTGCAAATCTCAGCCCCGAGCGAATGGCACTTGTAAAAGAAGCGCTTGAATGTTATAAAAGTATCCGTGACGATATCAAGAAATCTGTACCGTTCTGGCCCTTGGGATTATCTCATATCGGTGACGAATGGGTAACGCTGGGTCTTAAAGCAGGAAATAAAGCCTATCTTGCGGTATGGCGCAGACAAGGAAGCAACGAGTGCTGTAATATACCGATAAGATATGCAACTGAGAATGCGAAGGTAAGCTGTATATACCCGTCCTTTGACGAGGGTGGGCACAAATTCAATCCGCTTTCAAGGTCGCTTTCTGTAAAATTGCCCGAATGCTTCACGGCAAGGCTTTTTGAAATAGAATTGTAATAAAAAGGATAAGTGTTGACTTTTATACTTTAGAGTGATAAAATAGTAGTATTATTATAGAGGTATTTTACCTATTTGCTTTTGAGAAAGGGAAACGCAATGAACACAAAACTTGTTTCAAAGGATAAAGACGAGCTTTTCAAAGCGATAATGGAGCTTAGAAGTATTGAAGAATGCTACGACTTTTTTGAGGATTTATGCACTATAAGAGAGCTTGAATCAATGGCTCAGCGTCTGCACGTTGCAAAGCTGCTTGTAGAGGGCAGAGTGTACAGCGATATAGTCGAAGAAACAGGAGCCAGCACCGCCACGATAAGCCGTGTAAACAGGTCTTTACAGGGCGGAAATGACGGCTACTCCATCGTTTTCGACAGAATGAAGGATAACGATTGACCGAAAGGGTGATAATATGTCGGCATACGGTTGTTTTGCGGACGTTTACGACACGCTGACTTCCAATATCGACTATAAGGAGCTTGCCGGGTATTATGACAGAATAATTACTTCTCACGGCGGCAAAAGGGGCATACTTCTTGACCTCGCCTGCGGTACGGGCAGTATGTCGATGCAGTTTTCCGCTCTCGGATATGATGTTATCGGAGTGGACCTAAGCACCGAAATGCTCAGTGTAGCAAAGGAAAAACCGCACAAAAACATAGAGTATCTCTGTCAGGATATGTGCGAACTTGATATGTACGGCACTATTGATGTTACCGTATGCGTGCTTGACAGCATTAACCATCTTGACAGCAAAGAGGATATACTGCGTTGCTTTAAGTCGGTATCTCTCTTTTGCGATCCGAAAGGACTTTTTGTGTTTGACATCAACACTGTGAGAAAGCACAGAAAGGTGCTTGCGGATAATACATTCGTGTACGATATGGAGAAAGTCTACTGCGTATGGCAGAATTATCTTGACAGTGACAGTGAAGACAGCAGGGTTGATATTGCACTTGATATTTTCACTGAAAACGAGGACGGCTCTTATGAGCGTTCCTGTGAGGATTTTTCAGAGATTGCTTTACCGCTTGAAGAAATTGAAGAATTACTGCATAAGGCAGGCTTCAGAATTCTTGACAGATATAATTATATGACAACAGAAAAGGGCAGTGAGGACAGTGAAAAGGTGCTTTACTGCTGTGCAAAGGAAACAAAATAAATGGGAAAGATAGTAAGAGCATTATCGGCAGACGGCAGTGCGCTCTGCAGTGCTGTTGACACTACCGACATCGTAAATGAAATACACAGAATACACGGCACATCCGCAACAGCATCGGCGGCGGCAGGAAGACTTGCAACTGCGGCTTGTATTATGGGTGCGCTTATGAAAAACGAAACCGACAGACTTGAGCTGAGGATAAACGGCGGCGGAAAAATCGGTACAATTACGACCGTAGCCGACTACAGAGGCAACGTAAAATGCTGTATGGACAATCCTTTTGCCGATCTGCCGCTCAACTCCAAAGGTAAACTGGATGTCGGAGGAATAGTAGGCACGGACGGTTATCTTTCGGTAATAAGAGATCTCGGCATGAAAGAGCCTTATGTCGGACAGGTGCCTATAGTGAGCGGAGAAATAGCTATAGACGTAACGCAGTATTATGCGGTAAGCGAGCAGATACCTACTGTTTGTGCGCTCGGCGTACTTGTCGATACCGACCTTACGATAAAAAAAGCGGGCGGATATATGATACAGCTTGTACCGCCCGTGAACGAAGCCGCTATAGATTTTATCGAAGAAAATATAAAGGATATGCAGTCCGTTACTAAAATGCTTGAGGACGGACTTACTCCCGAAGAAATTGCACTGAAAGGACTTAAAGGCCTTGATGGTGAAATTCTTGACAGTTGGGAGGCGCAGTATTACTGCGATTGCTCAAGAGAGCGTACCGAGCAGGTGCTGATAACACTCGGCAAGGACGAGCTTGCAAAGCTTGCAGAGGAAGAGCCGGTCACGGAAGTGTGTTGTCATTTCTGCGATAACAAATATCGTTTTACATCGGAAGAACTGAAAGAACTTATCAAGAGGATATAATTTCTTATGAAAAAATGGCTTGTCAGAAATACGGACAATGCACTTGCAATGAAACTCAAGACCGACACGGGACTGCCGATGCTTTTGTGCAGTCTGCTTGTCGGCAGAGGAATATACACAGCCGAGCAGGCACAGCAGTATTTCAACGGTACGGAGCTTTCCGACCCCTTGCTTATTGCGGATATGGATAAGGCAGTACAGGCGATAGAAGAAGCGGTTGACAATGAAGTAAAGATAACCGTATACGGCGATTACGACTGCGACGGTGTTACATCTACCGTTATGCTTTTCACACATCTTGATGCAATAGGTGCTGACGTAAACTGGTACATACCCACCCGTGAGGAAGGCTACGGGCTGAACGAAAATGCAATACGCAAACTGCACGAGGACGGCACCGGTCTTATAATAACGGTAGACAACGGCGTTTCAGCCGTCAACGAGGCCGAGCTTATATATGAACTTGGAATGAAGCTCGTTGTTACCGACCACCATCAGCTCCCTGAGGTTCTGCCTAAAGCGGAGGCTATCGTAAATCCGCACAGACAAGATGACAACTCTCCCTATAAAGAACTTGCCGGCTGCGGCGTTGCGCTAAAGCTCATTATGGCTCTGGAATGTGACGTTGAAGGTGTTCTTGAGCAGTATGCCGACCTTGCGGCTATCGGCACTATAGGCGATGTTGTCGCACTGACAGGAGAAAACCGCATAATAGTTAAGCGTGGACTTCTTGAAATGCAGTACAGCGAAAATCAGGGACTTCAGGCGCTTATCAATGCGGCAGGACTTGATGCCGAAAGTATTACTTCTACAGGCATAGCGTTCGGCTTATGCCCCCGTATAAATGCCGCAGGACGTTATGACAGTCCGAAAGCGGCGGCAGAGCTTCTTATGGCTCAGACCGGACAGATAGCCGAGATAAAAGCGCAGGAATTGAATGAACTGAATGCTAAGAGAAAACAGATTGAAAGCGATATTCTCGAAATGGCAAAGGCTCAGCTTATTGCCGACCCTAAAGCATTTAACTCCCGTGTGCTTATTGTTTGCGGCGAGGGCTGGAATCACGGAATTATAGGTATAGTCAGTGCAAGACTTCTTGAACTTTACGAAAAGCCCTGTATCGTCATAGGAATAGAGGGCGATGAGGCAAGAGGCTCAGCGAGAAGCATCGAAGGCTTTTCACTTTATACCGCACTTGATGCGTGCAGTGAGTATCTTACACGTTTCGGAGGTCATACGAAGGCGGCAGGCTTTTCGCTTCCGAAAGACAAGGTAGATGATTTTATAGCTCAGCTGAGAAGCTATGCGGACGAAAAATTCCCTTCAATGCCGGTTATGACAACAGAGGCTGATATTGAGCCGGAGCTGTCAGACCTTGAAATATCTTCAATCGAGAATCTTCGTCATTTACAGCCTTACGGGGAAGAAAACAACGCTCCGCTGTTTTTGATGAGAAACTGCACGATTATATCCTCAAGACCGCTAAAAGACGGTAAATATACATCGTTTACCGCAGAGTACAAAGGCTCGCAGTTTAAATTTCTCTGCTTCGGAACATCGTTTGATAAGTTCGGATATTATCCCGGAGATAAGGTCGATGTGCTGAGCCATATTGAAATAAACGAATATAATGATAAAAAAAGCGTCAGCGTAAGAGTAAAGGACATACGCAGAAGTGATTTTCCGCAGGATAAGTATTTTGCCGCAAGGAATTTCTATGAAAAAATCCTCAGAGGCGAAAAAACCGATTCAAGACTTCTTAAACGTATCCTGCCCGATAAGGAGAACATGAAGCTCCCGTTCGACCTTGCAAGAAAGCTGACCTCTATAGATTCAGCCGCCCAGATTGCGATGTCGCACGGTATGAATTACTGCCTTTTTATGATGTGCCTTCATGTTTTTGCGGAATTCGGTCATCTTGAGCTGGACAGAATAAACGGTACGATGAATTTCATAAAAGGCGGCAGACGTATAGAGCTTGAAAACTCGGCAGTGATAAGAAGAATAATGAAATCCTGCAGCTGAAAAATTAACGATAAACGGAGGCTGTAAGCATGACATATACAATAGATATGCTTATTGACAAGATAAAGGAAGTAGGAAAGAGCTACGACCTTGATAAAATACAGGCGGCTTATGAGCTGGCGGAAAAGGCGCACGACGGTGTTTTCCGCTCGTCCGGAGAGCCTTATATTACACACCCTGTAGCAGTAGCATATATACTTGTAGAACAGTTCTGCATGGATACGGATACAATATGCGCCGCTCTCCTGCATGACGTTGTAGAGGATACCGATGTCGGTCTTGATGTGATACAGAAGAAGTTCGGCGAAGACGTGGCGCACCTTGTTGACGGCGTTACAAAGATAGGTCAGGTTCCCCTTAACACCCGTGAGGAACAGCAGGCAGAGAATATCCGTAAGATACTTATCGCAATGTCAAAGGATATTCGTGTTATTATCATAAAGCTCGCCGACAGACTTCATAATATGAGAACGCTTGCGAGCAGACCGCCCGAAAAGCAGCTCAAGACTTCTCTTGAAACGATGAACTTCTACGCACCTATAGCCCACAGGCTCGGTATCAGTGACGTAAAGGAAGAAATGGAAGACCTTGCCCTGCGCTATCTTGACCCATACGGCTTCAAGGAGATAGAGTCGCTTCTTGATGTCCATAAGGATGAGCGTGATACGTTTATCGACAAGATAAAAGGTATGATAAGAGAGCGTATATCGGACATTCAGCCACCGCCGATAATCGAGGGCAGAGTAAAAAGCATATACAGTATTTACAAGAAGGTTTATGTCAAGGGAAAGGATTTTTCGGAGATATATGATATATATGCCGTGAGGATTATTCTTCAGACAGTTGTCGAGTGCTACAACGTACTCGGTATCATTCACGATATGTTCCGTCCTATCCCTTATCGCTTCAAGGACTATATAGCAATGCCCAAGCCCAACCGCTACCAGTCGCTCCATACGACCGTTATCGGCAGGGAAGGCATACCCTTTGAAGTACAGATAAGAACGCAGGAAATGCACAACACCGCTCAGTACGGCGTTGCGGCACACTGGAAATATAAAGCCGGAATATCGGGAAATGTTGCAGGTGAAAAGCGTTTCGACTGGATAAGACAGCTTCTTGAACAGCAGCAGGAAGCTGACGATGTAGAGCAGATCTCAGAGGCTATCAAGGTCGATCTCGCCCCTGACGACGTATATGTTTTCACCCCAAAGGGCGATGTTATAACACTGCCTGCAGGCTCTAACGTTATAGATTTTGCCTACGCTATTCATACGCAGGTCGGCAATAAAATGACAGGTGCAAAGGTCGGCGGCAGAATGGTGCCGTTTGACCATACACTTCACACGGGCGACATCGTTGAGATACTGACCAGCGGAAGCGATAATTACGGACCTAACCGAAACTGGAGCGAAATCGCAAAAACCAACGAAGCAAAAGCAAAAATAAGAGCGTGGTTCAAGCGTGAACGCAGAGAAGAAAATATCGAGTGCGGTAAAGCGGCATTTGAAAAAGAGATACGCAGAAACAATATTGCGGTCGATGATGAAATACTCTTGCAGGCGGCACACCGTCAGCGTTTATCCTCGGTTGACGATTTATATGCGGCTATAGGCTACGGCGGCGTACAGCTATCTAAAATCATTACCCGCCTGAAAGAAGAGCAGGTAAAACAGCAGAGATTAAACGCTGTTCAGACACAGCCTATCGACATAGAAAAGACTATAGCCGACAACAACAAGAGAGCACAGAAGAACGGTGTTGTGCTTGACGGAATAGAAGACTGTGCGGTAAAATACGCACAGTGCTGTAATCCGCTTCCGGGCGACGATATTATGGGCTTTATCACCCGTGGCTACGGCGTATCCATCCATAAAGCCGATTGCCAGAATGTAAAGATTGGTTTGCAGGGAGAAAACAAGGACAGATGGATAAAGGCACATTGGGCAGTGAACTCAAGCAGTGCGTTCAGAGCAACGATAGATATTATCGCAGATGACAGAACTGCGCTTATCGCCGATATTACCACTGCGATAGCAAGCAACCATCTGCCTATTCATGAGATAAACGCCCACTATCTCAAGAACGGTAATGCAAATATAATTCTCACAATCGAGGTCAGCGGTATAGATCAGCTCAAGAGCATCATACTCAGACTTCAGAAGATACCCGGAGTAATCTCTGCCGAAAGGACAGGAAAACAGTAATGGAAATTAAAACGCTCACATTAGGCGAGCTTGCAACCAATTGTTATATAGTGATCAGCGCCGCAGGAAATGCCGCAGTGATAGACCCTGCGGAAGATGCACAGCGTATCCTTGATACACTCGGAAAGGAAAACGCAGAACTTAAAATGATACTTCTGACGCACGGACATTTTGATCATACGGGAGCCGTTGCAGACCTTAAAGAACAGACAGGCGCAAAGGTATATATACATTCAAAGGATGAATGTATGCTCGATGATACGATAAAGAACGTGGCATATCTCTGCCCCGGCTATTCCTACAAGCCCTTTACTGCCGATGTGCTTGTTTCCGACGGGGACATCATACGCCTTGATGAGATTGAATTCAGCGTTATGCATACCCCCGGACATACCGCAGGAAGTGTGGTTTACTTTGCGGATAACTGTATGTTTGCAGGCGACACAATTTTTGAAGGCTCTGCCGGCAGAACCGATTTCTATTCGGGCGACTATATCGCACAGCGAAACAGCCTTGCACGAATCGCCTCACTGCGTGAGGATTATCTTATTTATCCCGGTCACGGCAGTTCGACTACTCTTAAACAGGAAAAGAAGTTCAATCAGTTTCTCGGACAAAGCCCGGTAGATTTCTTCTGATATGATAAAATCGCTGTATTTTGATAACACGGCATATCAATATGCCTACGAGCTTGAGCGGCTGATAAGAAATTTCTCATTGCCGCACAGGCTTGAGTTTTATACCGACATAACTCCCCACGGCACAAACTACGCATACTTCTGCGCCGATAACGGCAAATTATCCGTTACCGTATCTGATAATGACACCGTGTATAAGGAATCCTCAGATGTATGCGAGCCGTCCGATTATGAGAATGAGCTTTGCAGGCTTCTTTGCAGATGTATGGAAAGGCACGGTCACGCTCCGCTTCCGTGGGGAATACTTACGGGAGTACGCCCCGTGAAATATATCCGAAGCATTTACGAAACCCGTGACAATGCGGAAAAATATCTTCGTAACTCCTTGCTTGTAAGCGATAAGAAGATACAGCTTGCAAACGATGTAATACGCATTCAGAAACCGGTTCTGGACTCACTTGACCTTAAGAAGATAAGCCTGTATATTTCGATTCCTTTCTGTCCGTCACGTTGCAGCTATTGTTCGTTTATCTCCGCTTCCGGTGAGGGTGCATTAAAGCTGATAGACGATTATTTCGGGCTTTTACTGAAAGAGCTTGATATTTATGCCGATATTGTGAAACGTTTTTCGCTTAAAGTCGATACTGTGTATATCGGCGGTGGAACGCCGACAACCTTGTCGGCTTCTCAGCTTGACCGCCTTATTGATAAACTTGATGAGTTTGACATTACCTCTATCCGTGAATTTACCGCCGAGGCGGGAAGACCCGATACCATAACTGAAGATAAGCTGATGGCGCTTAAAAACGGCGGTGTACGGCGCATATCCATAAATCCGCAGTCGATGAACGACAGCGTACTTGAAGCGGTCGGCAGACGTCATACGGTAAAGCAGGTGTGTGAAGCGTTTGATATAGCACGAAAGGTCGGTTTCGACTGCATAAATTCCGACATAATAGCAGGACTTCCTGCCGAAACAGAGCATAGCTTTGAAGCTTCTTTGCAACAGCTTTGCAAATTATCTCCCGAAAATATCACCGTTCACACGCTCAGCCTTAAACGCTCATCAGCCTTGTTCAGACAATTCGGAAACAATATCGGCAAAGGTGCAAAATATATGACCGATACCGCATACGATATGCTTTGCGAAAAAGGCTATTTCCCGTATTATCTTTACCGTCAGAAGAATATAGCCGACAACCTTGAAAACATCGGCTATTGCAAAGACGGCTGTGAAAGCATCTATAATATCTGCATTATGGAAGACGTACAGACGATACTTGCCGCAGGCTGCGGAGCATCAACAAAGCTATATGACGGCAAGAACGTTTCAAGAGTCATCAATTACAAATATCCTTATGAATATATTTCACGTTTTGCTCTGATGAATGAGCGTAAACGTGATATCGAGAATTTCTTTGAGGAAAAATTAACTCTTGCATAATTTTTCTTATTGTGCTACAATATAAAAAAGCATTTCTGAAAGGAAACACGGCTATGGATTTTAAAGACGAAATTGATTTTATATCAGAAAAAGCAAAGCAGCTTACCGATACCGGCATTCGCAAGGCAGACGAAGTTATCGGTATTTCAAAACTCAAGCTCAGATGCATAAAAATAGACGCATTGATAAAGGCAAAGTACACCGAGCTTGGCAGAACTATGTACGGTATGGTTAAAAACGACAGCTCAGATGCCGACAGAATAGCACAGGCTGTAATGGATATTGACCACCTTTATAAGAAAATGGCACAGTGCAACGCCAGAATCGAGCTGATGAAGAAAATCGTTACCTGCCCCGTGTGCGGTACAAAGAACAGATTCAGCAACACATATTGCACCGCTTGTATGCACAAGCTGGTGTCAACAGATGAAGAGCCTGAGGATTATGCGTTTAATCCCGATGATGCCGAGAACAGATAAATTGATTTTGTAAAGAGGTACGATGAAAAAAATCGTACCTCTTTTGTGCTATTTTTGCATAAAATGCGTTAATTTTGAAAAAACTGTTTACAAGCAGGACAATAAAGTTTATAATGTTCCTGTAAAAAACACGAGATTGCCCGAAATTGCAAATCCCGATATTATTATGCTATCCTCTTAATCCATTTCCCATATACGAATACCCCTGTGTCAAATTTCACAGGGGTATTCTGTTTGCAATAATTTATAATAATACATTCGCTCAATTCCGGCTCAGTTCTGATAGTTGATTTTTTCTTCTGTTATCATAGGATAAGAGATAAGCTCATTACCGTCAAGGTTTTCTTTTCTCATATCGACAGCGGAGATGCGGTGATTATCGTAAGTTGTGTAATAATAAATGCCTTTATCCGCATTACAGCAAGAGGTATAGATAGTAATCTCGTATTCCTTGTCTTTTACCTCACAGCAGCCTCTCTGCTGGTCAACCGAGCCGAGTATATGGAAAAACTGGCTTACGCTTTCGGTTTCGCCTTTTCCGGAAACGGAGTTAGCCTTTACAAAAGCCACACGCACAAATCTTGATTGTGACGATAAATCGCCCGGAAGTCCGATAGCACCCATTCCTCTGCTATAGGTTTTCAGCTTCAGCTTATCCGAGAAATTGTTCTGAGGCTGTTTTCTTGATAAATGCATATAATCGTTCAATCTGAACATCTGCTCGTCAAAGGGCGGATTGTTGGTAAGCACACCTATCGGATTATCATAAACCTTTATCCCGTCCGATACCGATTCAACGGTTATTGCGCTGTTCCTGTCCGCAATTATCCAGTGGAGCTGACCTGCAGGCATCTGCTCGTCAAAGGGCGTATTGGTTATATTGATTTTAGAAATCAGCTCTTTTGCTTCATTTACGTCTGCACATTTTCCGAGAATATACGGAATAAATTCATACTGTGCTACGTTGTCCTTATCGGGAGCGTTTTTAAAATAACGGGCATTGCCGACAAAGTTAAGCCCTGCCATACAAAGCCCTTTTTCGTTCATTGCATCATAGAACAACGGGTAACCTTTGGCAATATGAGCCGTACCGATTACTGCATAGTGGCTTTCGCAAACTCCCATATTCAGAAATTGCAATCTGAAATTTCTCGGCATGATTACAATTTCCTCGCCGTATGAACATTCGTAATCAAGCGTTCTGCCGAAATAGAAATCTTCTGTCTTGTATGTTGCGGCTGTACACATATTATTACCTCCGTGTTTTTAAAGTTTCTGTTATTATTCTACTACATTTTTTCCTGTAAGTAAAGAAATATTACGATAAAAAGGGCAATGCCAAAACACTGCCCTCAGACTATTAACTTAAAAATCTCAATCGTTGAACTTAGCCATAAGCTCCTTGATAAGCTCCTGAACCTTGTCTGCGGTTTCCCCAACGGGAACTTTATATGAGAAGCTCTTATCCCTTGCGGAAATCTCACAGCAGTTGTCCTTCAGGTTTCTGGGGCTTACAACAACTCTCAGCGGTACGCCGAGAAGGTCTGCGTCAGAGAACATAACGCCTGCGCTTACCTGTCTGTCGTCATAGATAACCTCGGCACCTGCGTTCTGTAAAGCGTCATACAGCTTATCTGCACAAGCCTTAACATCTGCGTCATCTGAACGTACAGCGCAGATATGAACCTGCCACGGAGCGATAGGCATAGGCCAGATAGGGCCGTAATCATCGTGGTGCGCCTCGCATACCGAAGCTGCAAGTCTGCCGACGCCGATACCGTAACAGCCCATAATAGGTGTCTTTTCCTCGCCGTTGCTGTCAAGGTAGGTCATACCCATAGTCTTTGTGTACTTTGTACCGAGCTGGAATATGTTTCCGACCTCGATACCTCTTGAAATAGAAATTGAGTGCTTGTGGCAATTGGGGCAGATGCCGCCGTCAAGAATCTTTGCAAAGTCGTGATATTCAACATTTGCACAATCACGGTCAATGTCAAGACCCGTGTAGTGATATTCTTCCTTATTTGCACCGCAAGAAAGGTTGTTTGTATTCTGAAGTGAAGTATCAAACAGAACGGTCATATTTTCGGGAAGACCGACAGGTCCGATATATCCTGCGTTAAGACCGCATTCTTCTGTGATTATGGCAGGGTGAATTTCACAGCCTAAGAAGTTGCGGAGCTTTGTTTCGTTTACGTCTATATCGCCTCTTGTGAATACGACAACATAGCTGTCATCTGAGTTTCTCTGATATACGACAGCCTTACAGCTCTTTTCCTTGGGAGTATGCAAAAAGTCGCATATTTCTTCTATCGTATGGATATTCGGAGTATGAACAAGCTCCATAGGTGCGGAAACTTCATCTCTTGTGTTCTCAATAATGCTGTCTGCGGCTTCCATATTTGCATTGAAACCACATTCGTGACAGCTTGCTATTGTATCCTCGCCTACGGGTGTAAGGAGCATGAATTCGTGTGAAATACTGCCGCCCATCATACCGGAATCGGACTTGACCGAGATTACCTCAGGAACACCAGCACGTCTGAATATGTTTTCATAAGCCTTGTGGCACTTATCGTAATACTGCTCAAGATCTTCCTGCGATGTGTGGAACGAGTAAGCGTCCTTCATTGTGAACTCACGGACTCTGATAAGGCCGCCTCTCGGACGAGCTTCATCACGGAACTTTGTCTGTATCTGATAAATCATGAAAGGATACTTTGTGTAGCTCTTGCCGTATTCACGCACGAGATGTACAGCGGCTTCCTCGTGTGTCATACCGAGTACCATAGGCATTCTGTTGCGGTCTGTGAAACGTAACAGCTCACTGCCGATGCTGTCGTATCTGCCTGATTCCTGCCAGAGTGAAGCGGGCATAACGACAGGGAACTGTACTTCCTGTCCGTCTATCTTGTCCATTTCTTCTCTGATGATCTGTTCGATCTTCTTTGTGATTCTCTTTGTGGGCGTGTATGACGAGAAGATACCGTTAGCCATATATTTTATATAGCCGCCTCTCACCATAATTGCGTGGCTGTCAATCTGACAGTCCGAAGGTCTTTCTTTAAAACGGTCGCCGACCAGCTTGTCGAGTTTCATTGCATATCCTCCTGAATTTCGGGCATAAAAAAAGCCCGAAGCATTAAATTTGCTTAGGGCGAAACATTGTTCCGTGGTACCACCTAAATTCGGTATAACCGCACTTGTATCTCTGTAACGGGAGAAACCGGTAACACTCATCGTGTACAGCTCAAAGACGGGTTCGATAAAACCTTGTCGGGAGCTTGCACCAACCGCTCTTTCTCTGTGACGCAGATTTATCTACTGTTTCTTGTCATAGCTTTTCTGTATGGTATTATTTTAGCACAGAGGAGAATGATTGTCAAGGGGGAAGAGGGAACACCGCAGAGCATTTCCTCTGCGGTGTTTTATCACCCAATGCTTAACGAGGATTATGTCGCAAATGTGGAAAATGCAAGCAAATCGCAGGCTTGCCGGTTGACTATCAGGAAAAAGGTGGTATAATGAGAATGGATAAAACCAAAAGTTCTGTTCAAACTCTGCCTGATTTTTCAAAAACGAATTCAAGTAAGATTTTGAGGTTGTAGAATTAGTTAAGAGGTTTGATATAATGCTGACATCTAAATGTATATGGGCGTACAGGGAACAATTTGGTGATAGTTAATGTGCATTTGCTGAGCCGAGTAGCAATATTTTTGCGGTTGCCCCTGATACAGGAAAAACCTATATTAGCTCAGGTTACGAAACCGATGAAGAGTTTTTTGACAGGCTCGAACGAAGCAAACGTGAGCATCGCAAACTTTTCTTTGAAGAATGGGATGAGTTTGTTATGCAACCGGGTGTGTTGTATTGATATTCTGCTGTTACGCTCGGATATATGTGAATTTCTGTGCGAACTAATGGCATATAATAAAAAAAGGAGGCGACTGATATGTTTAAAGTTCTTGATGTATTTAAAATTGGCAATATGTTGTCTGTTACTTTGGACGGTAAGCGTGAAAAGCTCAAAAATGGCACAAAGTTGCGCGATAAGAGTGGCAGGATATATGAAGTCGTTTCAGTGGCAATGATAAGATACAATGAACCGTCGGAGATTGCGAAAAGCACAACAGTGCTGATGAAAGCTTGCAATATCGAAACAGGTTCGGAACTTTTTATTGCATAAATTAAAAACGGCATAAATAATTCTACCGCTTGACTGATGTCGGGCGGTATTTTTATACCAGAAATCAATCGCAAAAAGAAAAACACAAACGTAAAGTGATAATACCTGTACGCTAATGAGAATTATTCCGAAACAGCGAAAAATGCAAGCAAATTGTATGCTTGCGGTTGACTATAAGGAAAACGGTGGTATAATTGAAAGTGGAAAGAAATTATCAGAATTAGGTAAATTCAAGTAGAAGATATATTCTGATAAGCGTATGAGAAACATATATGAATTTTATTCAGACAGTATGACTTTAAGCAAAATAGGACATTCCGATAAAATTGTTGAACTTGTAACTGAACATTTACATCAAGGAGGGATAAGATAGTGATTTCGTCAAATACAGTTAAATGCAATGTTTGCAAAAACAGAACAGGCAATAAGGGTGAATGGGGCATGAGTTGCAAAGCTTATCCCGAAGGTATTCCGCTCGAAATAATCAGTTCGTTTAAAAATCCGAGCTACGACAGATGTAACAATTCAGAGTATAGCTTTGAAATTGATAAGCCTGATGAAATGTGAACAAGGCAGTTTAGTGGGCGGACGTAGAAATAAATTCTGAATGAAGGGTAAATCTTGCGTAATCGTTAAAACTAATTGCGAATTTATTATTATTTTAAAGGAGGCGAACAATAATGGTTGGGTTAAGAAGTCGAGAAGAAAGTAGATTTGTTGCTTTCTTTAAATTGGTGCAGGAATCAGCAGCAGATAAAAATGCGGTGTTCTTTTTAGATTGTGTTGAAGGTAACGATTTATGGACTGACGATATAATATGCACAGATTGTAGCGGATGGCTTATCCCCAACGATAAAGTTGAAGAGTTTAAAAAAGAGTACGAAAACTTCAAAAGACTTGACAAATGGGAAGATTATGTTGCGTGGGTTACTTGGAGTGGCGATAGTACTCATCCCAAGATCAACATTGAATTGTTATAATTTTTTATTGTTTAAACGAACAGTTCGGTGTATAACCACAATTTTATAATTTTACCGCCCCATCTGAATATTATAAGCTTGTAATTTGCTTCAGGAGATTGCCGTTAATCGATAAATTCATATAAAAACACCGCAGAGCATTTCCTCTGCGGTGTTTTACGGAGTATGTTTGTTTATCTTTAAGCTGTATTCTGAATTTATGATGCAAGTGCCTTGCCGAGAGCAACGCACTGCTCGGTAGCTGTGTCATCGGGAGCTTCGTTGCAGATAACGCCTTCACCTGCCATAACTGCGCCGTCAGCGATGCACTGTTCCTCCCAGTTTCTCATCCATTCGCCGTCGCCCCAGCCGTAAGAACCGAAAAGTCCTACCTTCTTGCCTGACAGCTTTGCTTCACAAGCGTTGAACATAGGCTCGAACTCGCTGTCCTCAAGCTGTTCACTGCCCATTGAGGGACAACCGAAAGCGATAGAATCAAACTGATCTACCATATCCGCAGAGAAGTCAGCCACTGTAAATACGCTTACCTCTGCGCCTGCGCTCTTTGCGCCCTCTGCAACCGAGCCTGCCATAGCCTCAGTGTTGCCTGTTCCGCTCCAATATACTACTGCTGTTTTCATAATAAAAATCCTTTCATTCTGATATTTTTTATATTATGCAACCGTAAGCTGCACGATACTCCTGCCGTTTGCCCACATCTTTTGGTAGACAGCTCTGCACTTGTCAAATCTCGCAAAGGTGCGCATAGCCTCGCACTCGTTGCAGTATACCTTCCAACAGCCCGTGCATCTGCTGTTTTTGCCCCCGTTATCAATAAATCCGATAACATCTCCGAGCGGATAACCTAAGAACAGCCCTATCTCGTGCGGAAATAAATCGCTTTTCGCCAGCTTGCCGCCAAGTACCTCAAGGCACAAATCAATATCTGTATTCTCGTATCCGTGACATTTCATAAAACGCTCAACGCCCGGTCGGCTGAGATCCTTAGCAAGACGTTTCGCCCTGTATACATATATAAGTGCCGTGTTCTCACGCTTTCTCAGAACCGTTACGGTAATTCCCTTGCCTGACAATTCCTTGTTCCAACGCTCTACTGCTTTGTTAAGCTCATCCGTACTGCTGTATCTGTAATTGAAAAGATTCGCCGTCTTTAGCGATGCAAGAGTAGGGGAGCAATTGTCAATCAGATATTGTTCAAAACAGTATCTGTTCATAATGATGCACTTCTTTCCGCTAAAAGCTGTGATAAAGCAACCACACTGCTTGAGTGTACTCTTGCCACCGGAACGCTGTTGCGCTTCGCCTCCTGTGTTGCGCTCAGCATCATCTTGTGCGATACAGTATTTGTAAACAGTATCAGTAAATCGGGAGTGCCGACCTTCTTCTTAAGCGAGCTGTTTTTCTTTACAAAGACTTTAGCCTTATCGTAACCGTAAGCCTTGCATATATCCGCATAGCGTGTTTCCATACGCTCGTTACCGCCGATTATTACTACGCTCATATCCTGTCCTTTCTGTTTAAATGTGTTAGTTTAAACTAACCATATCCGTTTAAATAAACGGCGAAATGCCGTTTATTCGTTAAGTTGTCTTATGTAAACCGTGTTAGCCTAAGCTAACTGTATATAGTTTATCATACGGTTTTTGTTTTGTCAATAGGGTATCGGTAATTTTTATAGAATTTTTTTGCCTCTGTAACAAATTCAAAAGCAGGCTCGCTTTTTATCAGCTTCTTTGAATACAGCCCCAATAACACCGGTGCCAATCCGTCGATGCGGATATATTCAAGTTTGCTGTCATTCATATACGGCATCATCGGAAAAGCTGTTACCCCAAGCCCTGCCTTCGCCATAGCAAAAGCCGCCTCGCACCCGTCCGCAAGCAGTACGTTGCTGTTATTCGGCAGGCCGAGCTTCATATACCCTTCCATTGCCGCATCGGGACACTTGTGCCTTTTAATAAGTATAACACGTCTGCCGTTTATATCGTTTATATTTATGCTTTTTCTTCCGCTCAGTTCATCGTCTTTACGGCATATCAGCATAACAGGACACTCGCACAGTGCAGTAAAGCACTCTGCTTTTGCGGTTTCGTTTTCAGACTTGATAGCGAATATGATCTGCAGCTTGTTTTCCTCAAGCAGATTATCAAGCGATTTGAACGGCATCATAGTAATCTCCGGCTCAAAATTCGGATACATCTTTCCGATAATGTTCATCACCGGTACAGCCGCATCAAGCTCGTACTGATTATGAACACCGATAGCTACTGTCCGCTTTTTCTCCTTAACATTGGTACTCAGGCGATGGATAGAATTCATCGCCGTCCTGACTATCGTTTCCGCATCGCCTATAAAGATCAGTCCCTCTTTTGTAAGCTGAACGCTTTTATTCGTTCTCAGAAACAACCTCACCCCAAGCTCCGCCTCAAGCGATGAAATCTGATGGCTGACGGCAGGCTGACTTATATTCACCATTTCTGTCGCTTTTGAAAAATTGAGGGTTTCCGCAACCGCAAGAAAGCATTCAAGCTGAGTAGTATTCATAACAAACTCCTTTTTTAATTAACGATAAATATTCTTTATTGATTATAACATATTTGTATTTTACATTCAAGACCGTTTGGTGTATTATTATCAAGGAGATAAACTGTTAGCATATTACCGGTAAGGAGGTTAACCGTTATGAATGAAACCGACATTCAGGCGATAATGATTGATAACAAGACCATAAATCAGCGTATCGAAAACAGCCTGAACGTGATTTTTGCCGATATTGATATTACTGCGGCGCAGGGCAGAGTGCTTATGTATATCGCAAATTCCCCAGAAAAAGATATATTCGCCGCCGACTTGCATAAACATCTTTGCATTTCTAAGCCTTCGGTTTCCGCACTTATTAAAAAGCTGAGAAAATCGGGATATATAAGCTGTACAGGCTGTGAAAGCGATGAACGCTACAAAAATCTTACCGCAACAAATAAGGGCAGACAGACAGCAGGGCTTATATCCCGTCATATGAGGAATATAGAGCAGGCGGCATTCCGCAGCTTTACCGATTCCGAGCTGAATGAATTCATGCGGCTTCAGAAAACGCTGCTGAACAATATAGACAACATAAATACAGATAACTTGAAACAGAAAGGATGACTGATTAAGTGAAAGAGCTTCTTAAACAGGTAAAGCAGTACAAGAAAGATTCTGTCTTAGCTCCCGTCTGTTCGGCACTTGAGGTTGTTATGGAGGTAATAATCCCTTTCGTAATGGCGTTGCTGATTGACGAAGGCGTAGAGAAAGGCAATATGAACAAGATACTGCTTTACGGAATAATTATGATAGTCCTCGCTATGATAAGTCTTTTTGCGGGAATGATGGCAGGCAAATATGCCGCAAGCGCATCGTCGGGCTTTGCCTGTAATTTAAGAGAGGCGATGTACCGTAACATACAGCGCTTCTCATTTTCAAACATAGACAAGTTCAGTACAGCAGGACTTGTTACCCGTATGACGACCGATGTAACAAACGTTCAGAACGCATATCAGATGATAATAAGAATAGCCGTGAGAGCGCCTCTTATGCTGATAAGCAGTATGGCTATGTGCTTTGTGGTAAATGCGGATATGAGCTTTATATTCCTCGGCGCTATAGTTTTCCTTGCGGCAGTTCTTGCGATAATTATGCTCAGGGCAATGAAGATTTTCAATGTGGCATTCACAAAATATGATGACCTTAACGCAAGCGTACAGGAAAACATCTCAGGCATCAGAGTGGTGAAATCGTACGTCCGTGAGGATTATGAGAACGAAAAGTTCAAAAAAGCCTCCGGCAATCTTTATAATATGTTCAAAAAAGCCGAAAGCACCCTTGCTTTCAATAACCCTGTGATGATGCTTGTGATCTATTCCTGTATTTTGGCAATCTGCTGGTTCGGAGCTAAGTTTATCGTTGTTGACAAGACCTTGCAGATAGGCGAGCTTACATCGCTGTTCAGCTATGTAATGGGTTCAATGATGTCGCTTATGATGCTCTCGATGATATTCGTTATGATTACAATGAGCGTTGCAAGTATGCGCCGTATAACCGAAGTTCTGCGTGAACAGCCCGATCTTGCCGAGCCTTTCGCTCCCGTAGAGTTAATGTCAAACGGTAGCATAGACTTTGATAATGTGCATTTCAGATACCATAAGACAAGCGAAGAGGAGGTCCTCACCGACATAAACCTGCACATAAAGTCAGGCGAAACCATCGGAATAATCGGCGGAACGGGCTGCGGAAAGACCAGTCTTGTAAATCTTATCAGCCGTCTTTATGATGTACAGCAGGGAAGTGTAAAGGTAGGCGGCGTTGATGTAAAGGACTACGATATGAAGTTCCTGCGTGATCAGGTATCGGTAGTACTTCAGAAAAACGTCCTGTTCTCAGGCACTATACTTGATAATCTACGCTGGGGTAACGAAAACGCCACCGAGGAAGAATGTATCGAGGCTTGTAAGTGGGCTTGCGCTGATGAATTCATCGAGCGTTTCCCCGATAAGTACAATACGGTTATCGAGCGTGGCGGTACTAACGTATCCGGCGGTCAGAAACAGCGTATATGTATAGCAAGAGCACTTCTCAAAAAGCCGGCCGTGCTTATCCTTGACGATTCCACAAGCGCAGTGGATACGGCTACAGACGCAAAGATAAGAGCGGCATTCAAAAAGTGCATACCCGGTACAACCAAGATAATTATTGCACAGCGTGTATCAAGCGTTCAGGATGCAGACCGCATAGTCGTTCTTGACGACGGCAGAATAAACGGTGTAGGAACGCACGATGAGCTTGTTGCCAATAATGAGATATACAGAGATATATACGAATCTCAGACAAAGGACGGCGGCGACTTTGACCGCCCCCAGAATTAAGGAAAGGAGCGTAACGTAATGGATAAAAGAAAAATGGGACCCCGTCCCGATGTTTCACCGAAGGAACAGGTAAAACTGCTCGGCAGAATTATTAAATACACATTCAGTCACTATAAATTCTCGTGCATCTGCGTAGTTGTATGTATTCTTGTGCAGGCGGTCACAACGCTTGCCGGAATGCTTTTTGTACAGTCGCTTATCGACGATTATATCAAGCCTATGATTGCAGCCAAAAGCACAGACTTCACACCTCTTGCGTTTGCAATGCTAAGACTTGCGATAGTTTACGTTGTCGGTCTTGCGGCATCTTATGCGTATAACAGGATAATGGTAAACGTAGGACAAGGTACGCTCAGAAACTTCCGTAACGACCTTTTCACCAATATGGAAAAGCTCCCGATAAAGTATTTTGACACACACCAGCACGGCGATATTATGTCGGTTTATACAAATGATATTGATACATTCAGACAGTTTATCTGTCAGAGTATACCTCAGGTGATAAACTGCGGTACTACAGTTATAATCTCGCTTGTTTCTATGCTTATTATGAGCATACCGATGACGATACTTGCCGTAGGTATGGCGGCTGTGATGCTTGTTGTAACAAAGAAGATCGCCGCAAAATCAGGTAAATATTTCGGAAAGCAGCAGCACGATCTTGGCGAGGTCGATGGCTTTATTGAAGAAATGCTTGACGGTCAGAAGGTGGTAAAGGTATTCTGTCACGAGCAGGAGGCAATAGACGATTTTGTAAAGATAAACGATAACCTAAGAAACAGTGCATATAAGGCAAACAAGTATGCGAATATCCTGATGCCGATAAACGCCAATATAGGCAACATCAGTTATGTTTTATGTGCGTTGCTCGGCGCAGTGCTTGCAACAAACGGCTTCGGCGGTCTTACTCTCGGTACTATTGTTTCATTCTGTACGCTCAACAAGAATTTCACAAACCCGATTTCACAGCTAAGCCAGCAGATGACGTTCGTGATAATGGCTTCAGCAGGTGCAAAGCGTCTGTTTGATCTTATGGATCAGAAGCCTGAACACGATGACGGTTATGTTGAGCTTGTCAATGCCGAAATTGATGAAAACGGCAATATTACGGAGGTCGATCACCGCACAGGCAAATGGGCGTGGAAGCATCCTCATAAGGCTGACGGTACGGTTTCGTATAAAAGGCAGGAGGGCGGTATCGTCTTTGACGGTGTAGACTTTGGCTACACTGACGAAAAAATGGTGCTTCACGACATAAAGCTATATGCAAAGCCCGGTCAGAAGATCGCATTTGTAGGCTCGACCGGTGCAGGAAAAACTACCATAACCAATCTTATAAACCGTTTCTACGATATTCAGGACGGTAAGATAAGATATGACGAGATCAATATAAATAAGATAAAGAAGCCCGAACTGCGTAAGTCGCTCGGCATCGTTTTACAGGAAACCAATCTGTTTACAGGTACGGTAATGGATAATATCCGATACGGCAAGCTGGACGCTACGGATGAAGAATGTATAGCCGCCGCAAAGCTTGCTAATGCCGACAGCTTTATAAGAAGACTCCCAGACGGTTATCAGACTATGCTAACAGGCGACGGTGCTAATTTAAGTCAGGGTCAGCGTCAGCTGTTATCTATAGCAAGAGCGGCGGTCGCAGATCCGCCTGTACTGATTCTTGATGAGGCTACCTCGTCAATAGATACCCGTACCGAAAAGCTTGTACAGGCGGGAATGGACGCACTTATGCACGGCAGAACAACGTTCGTTATCGCTCACAGGCTTTCAACCGTGCGCAACTCCGATTGTATTATGGTGCTTGAGCAGGGCAGAATTATCGAGCGTGGCACGCATGACGAACTTATAGAAAAGAAGGGCAAGTATTACAGCCTGTACACCGGTAACTTCTCGGAAGAAACCGCTTAAGGCAGTAAGTCGCCGCACCCTGTTCGACTTTCTTGAGGCAGGCAGTTTGTTAACATCTATACAGAATCCGCTGTTTTTATAACGGCGGATTTTCTGCATTAACATATCAAAACGGGTCAAGGCGATGTTGGCTATTGCGTTATTTTAATAGAAATTATTTGCTGCCTTTTCATTCTTACCATCACACCCTATTGACAACCGACCTTATTTATGCTATCTTTACATAAAGATTTACCCGAAAGGAGAACGCTTATGAGCGATAAATTATATACCCCTTCAAACCCGAATGCACAGCAGGGTGTACGCAATGTGCTTAAATATCTGTCTGATATAACCTACGAAAAAATCATAACCGGACAGCATACGCAAACCATGGCGCAGGAAGAGCTTCATCTTATAGAAAAGGTCACAGGAAAACAGCCTGCACTTCTCGGTTTTGAACTGCTTTCATATTCGCCGAATATCAATTATTCCGATACAGACGATGAATGTATGACAGAGGTCACGGAGAATTACGGCACTCTTAAAAGAGCGTGGGAGTGGGCGGAGAAAAAGGGACTTATCACTATGTGCTGGCACTGGTTTTCTCCGCTTTACGGCAGGTCAAAATCGTTTTTCAGCGAAAATACCGACTTTGACGCAAGCAAGGCTGTGATTGACGGTACACCCGAAAATAAAGCTCTGCTTTCGGATATGGATACAATGGCAGGAATACTCCGACCCTTTTGCGAAAAGGGAGTGCCGATTCTGTGGCGACCGTTCCACGAGGGCGACGGCGATTGGTTCTGGTGGGGCAAAAAAGGAGCGGATACCGTTAAAAAGCTGTTCCGCCTTATGCACAGCAGATACACGAACAGATTTCATCTTGACAATCTTATATGGGTGTGGAACTCGCAGGTTCCCGAATGTTATCCGGGCGATGACGTGGTGGATATCATATCAAGGGATATGTATCCGCCTGAACACGAGCATACCTCGCAGAGCGAAATGTACTATAACCTTTGTGAGATAACGTCTGCTAAGAAAATAACGATAATCGGTGAAACAGGCACATTGCCCTGTCCCGAAGCGGTAGTATCCGAAAAAGTCGGCTGGTCATCCTATATGACCTGGTCAAAACCGTTCTGCCTTACAGAAAAGTTCAATACGCACGAACAGCTTAAAAAGGTGTATAACAGCGAATATGCCGTGACTAAGGACACGCTTCCCGATTTGTATTGAGCTATGAAGGAAAGATAGCATCGGGAGATACCGTATCAATGTTTCACCTTTGCCGGTGACTTAGATTTCGATCGGTTTGAAATCGGGCATTTCAGAACATTATTTTAAATACCGCAAATCCGTTTTGCTTACAGGACGGGTTTGCGGTATCGTCATATAAAACAGGAATGTGCATATATAAATTTTATATGGTAAAATCGGCATTTTGACATATTTTCGGTTAAAACAACGATACGAAAATGAGAAATAAGACAAAAGTTAAGCGATTTTTCTATTGACTTTGCCCTTTATATGTGGTACAATACTAAAATGTATCATAATGGATTGATATGCGTTCGGGCTGAAATTCCGCAGTGTCGAAAGGTGTAGATTTTCCCTTTATTATGCGGAAAACACGAGCGTATAAATATCCGTGAATAAATTAAGGAGTGGTAAAGCCCATGGTGAATGTCAAGCAGGTAAAGCTGGGTAGAAATACCCGTATGAGTTTTTCCAAGATCAATGAAGTTCAGAAGATGCCGAACCTCATCGAAATTCAGAAGGATTCATATAAGTGGTTTTTGGACGAGGGTATAAAGGAAGTCTTCAAGGATATTTCTTCTATTACCGACGCTAACGGCAAGCTGGTACTGAGTTTCGTTGATTATCGTCTCGATGAGAACCCCAAGTATTCTATAGAGGAGTGCAAAGAACGTGATACAACGTATGCGGCACCCCTTCGTGTAAAGGCACAGCTTAGAAACAACGAAACCGGAGAGGTTGTCGAGAATGAGATATTCATGGGTGACTTCCCGCTGATGACCGAAAGCGGCACATTCGTAATCAACGGTGCCGAGCGTGTCATTGTTTCACAGTTGGTTCGTTCCCCCGGTGTTTATTACGGCTTTGACTACGATAAAACTGGTAAGAAGTTATTCAAGTCAACTGTTATCCCTAACAGAGGTGCATGGCTCGAATATGAGATGGACTCAAACGACATCTTCTATGTCCGTATAGATAAAAACAGAAAGATACCGGCAACAACATTCATCCGTGCACTCGGTATCAGCAGTGACGATGACCTTATCGATCTGTTCGGCGAAGACCCCAGAATAGTTCAGACGATTCAGGAAAAGGATGCTACAAAGAACACCGAAGAGGCTTTACTTGAAGTATACAGAAAGTTAAGACCCGGTGAGCCCCCTACGGTCGATTCCGCAAATACTCATATCAACAATCTTTTCTTTGATGCAAAGAGATATGACCTTGCAAGATTCGGACGTTACAAGTACAACAAGAAGCTCGGAGTTGCTTCGAGAATTGCCGGTCATAAGGCTGCTCAGCCGATTATAGATCCTACCACGGGCGAGATTCTTGTTGACGAGAACGAGTTCATCAACGCTGAAAAGGCACAGGCTGTAGAGCAGGCAGGCGTTAAGGAATGCGTAATCTTCTCCGAAGAAAAAATTGCAAAGGTTCTCGGAAACGGAATGGTCGATATAGCCGGCTACATTCCCGAATCTATAGATGCAGAATCACTCGGTATCAACGAGAAGGTATGCTTCAGCGTACTGCGTGAGATACTTGACAAGTGCGGTGATGATGTTGAGGCACTCACAGCCGAGCTTTCAAACAGGGTAGAAGACCTTATCCCCAAGCACATCACTCTTGACGATATATTCGCAACAGTAAGCTACTTCATCAACCTTTGCGAAGGTGTCGGTGAGGTTGACGATATAGACCACCTCGGAAACAGACGTATCCGTAGCGTAGGTGAGCTTTTACAGAACCAGTTCAGAATCGGTTTTGCAAGAATGGAAAGAGTTATCCGTGAAAGAATGGGACTTCAGTCACAGGAAGGCGACAAGGTAACTCCCAACGCCCTTATCAATATCCGTCCCGTTGTTGCGGCTATCAAGGAGTTCTTCGGTTCTTCGCCGCTTTCACAGTTCATGGATCAGAACAACCCCCTTGCAGAGCTTACTCATAAGAGAAGACTTTCAGCACTCGGCCCCGGCGGTCTTTCCCGTGACCGTGCGAGCTTCGAAGTTCGAGATGTTCACTATTCCCACTACGGAAGAATGTGTCCTATCGAAACCCCCGAAGGTCCTAACATCGGTCTTATCTCTTATCTTGCTTCATTCGCAAAGATAAACAAGTACGGCTTTATTGAAGCTCCTTACCGTAAGGTTGACAAGGAAACAGGCGTTGTACTTGACGAAGTAACCTATATGACTGCCGATATGGAGGATAACTACGTTGTAGCACAGGCCAACGAACCTCTTGACGAGCAGGGAAAATTCGCAAGAAAGCGTGTAAATGCACGTTTCCGTGAAGAGATTCTTGAAGTTGACCGTGACCGTGTAGACTACATGGACGTTTCGCCTAAGATGGTTGTTTCTGTCGCTACTGCGATGATTCCGTTCCTTGAGAACGATGACGCAAACCGTGCTCTTATGGGTGCGAACATGCAGCGTCAGGCCGTTCCGCTTATGGTAACACAGAATCCTATCGTAGGTACCGGTATGGAATACAAGGCAGCCGTTGATTCGGGTGCGGTTGTAGTAGCAAAGGAAGACGGCGTTGTAACAAAGTGCAGTGCCGACGAAATCGTTGTTACCGACAACAACGGTGTTGAACACAGCTACAAGCTGATAAAGTTCAAGCGTTCAAACCAGGGCACCTGCGTAAACCAGCGTCCCGCTGTTTCAAAGGGTATGGAGATAAAGACCGGCGATGTTCTTGCTGACGGTCCCGCTACAAGCCAGGGTGAGATTTCACTCGGTAAGAATGCTCTTATCGGCTTCATGACATGGGAAGGTTACAACTACGAGGACGCCGTTCTTATAAATGAAAAACTCGTTTATAATGATGTCTACACATCGATCCATATAGAAGAATATGAGCTTGAATGCCGTGATACAAAGCTCGGACCGGAAGAGATAACAAGAGAGATTCCCAACGTTTCTGAGGACGCTCTTAAGGATCTTGACGAGCGTGGTATCATTCGTATCGGTGCCGAGGTTCACTCCGGCGATATTATGGTCGGCAAGGTTACACCTAAGGGTGAAACAGAGCTTACCGCAGAAGAAAGACTTCTCCGTGCTATCTTCGGTGATAAGGCAAGAGAAGTAAGAGATAATTCACTTCGTGTACCTCACGGCGAAAGCGGTATCATCGTTGACGTCAAGGTGTTCACAAGACAGAACTGTGATGAACTTTCACCCGGCGTAAATATGGTGGTAAGATGCTACATCGCACAGAAGCGTAAGATTTCTGTCGGCGATAAGATGGCGGGTCGTCACGGTAACAAGGGTGTCGTTTCCCGTATCTTAAAGCAGGAGGATATGCCTTTCCTTCCCGACGGTACACCGCTTGATATTGTACTGAACCCCCTCGGCGTTCCTTCACGAATGAACATCGGTCAGGTTCTCGAGGTACACCTCGGTTATGCTTGTAAGGCACTTGACTGGCAGATAATGACCCCTGTATTTGACGGCGCTCACGAGGCCGACATCAGAGCTTGCTTTGAAAAGGCTGAGGCTGAACGTGAAAACTACAAGGATAAGGATTCCGCAAAGATAGACTTCTCTAAGATTCCTATGCGTTCTGACTGCAAGACACAGCTTACAGACGGTCGTACAGGCGAGAAGTTCGACAGCCCTGTAACAGTAGGTTATATGTACTACCTCAAGCTCCACCACCTTGTTGACGATAAGATTCACGCACGTTCAACCGGTCCTTACTCACTGGTAACACAGCAGCCTCTCGGCGGTAAGGCACAGTTCGGCGGACAGCGTTTCGGTGAGATGGAAGTTTGGGCACTTGAGGCTTACGGTGCGGCTTATACACTTCAGGAAATCCTTACTGTAAAGTCGGACGATATAGTAGGACGTGTTAAAACTTACGAGGCAATCGTCAAGGGCGATCCTGTTCCTAAGGCAGGCGTTCCCGAGAGCTTCAAGGTTCTGTTCAAGGAGCTTCAGTCACTCGGTCTTGACATCAAGGTACTTGATGCGGACAAGAATGAGATTGATCTCAGACAGACTTACGAAGAAGACGATGAATACGGTCAGGCAGCAGGCGAGGATACATTTGAGTATGTAGCCGAGGACGGCTCTCTTGATGACGGTTTCACAACTAAGGATATAGACGAAGACAGCGAATTCTATGCCGATAAGGACGATGAAGATGATTTTGACATCGACTTCAACGAAAATGACGCTGACGACTCGTTTGATGAATAATCAGACGATGATTTAAGCATAGGCATTGACAGAAAAGCGTGTGTTATCACACATAAACTTCTATAGAAAGAATTGAGGTCTGTAAATTGGCATATAAAACATTTGATTCAATGAAGATCGGTCTTGCTTCTCCGGATCAGATCCGTGCATGGAGCTACGGCGTTGTTGAGCGTCCCGAAACAATCAACTACAGAACACAGAAGCCCGAAAGAGGCGGTCTGTACTGCGAAAAGATATTTGGTCCTACAAAGGACTGGGAGTGTTCCTGCGGTAAATACAAGAGAATTCGTTTCAAAGGTAAAATATGTGAGCGTTGCGGCGTTGAAGTAACACGCAACAAGGTAAGACGTGAGCGTATGGGTCACATAGAACTTGCGGCTCCCGTATCGCATATCTGGTATTTCAAGGGTACACCCAGCCGTATCGGTCAGGTACTTGATATTTCACCCAAAAGACTTGAAGAAGTTCTTTACTTCACAAAGTATATAGTTGTCGATCCCGGCGATACTGTTCTTACAAAGAAGCAGATACTCACAGAAAAAGAGTATGCTGATATGAGAGAGCGTTATGAGGATGATTTCAGAGCCGAGATGGGCGCAGAAGCTATCAAGGAGCTTCTTTGCGAAATCGACCTTGACAAGCTGTCTGAGGAACTTAAGAAGGAGCTTGAGGATACTCAGCAGGGTCAGAAGAGAGTAAAGTTATTAAAAAGACTTGATGTTGTTGAGGCATTCAGACTCAGCGGTAACCGTCCCGAATGGATGATACTCGACTGCATACCCGTAATTCCTCCGGATCTGCGTCCTATGGTTATGCTGGACGGCGGCAGATTCGCCACTTCCGACCTTAACGACCTGTACAGACGTGTTATCAACAGAAACAACCGTCTTACAAAGATGAAGGAGCTTCACGCACCTGACATTATCATCAGAAACGAAAAGAGAATGCTTCAGGAAGCTGTTGACGCACTTATCGACAACGGCAGACACGGCAGAGCGGTTACAGGCCCTTCAAACCGTCCTCTGAAATCTCTTTCGGATATGCTTAAGGGTAAGCAGGGACGTTTCCGTCAGAACCTTCTCGGTAAGCGTGTTGACTATTCAGGACGTTCAGTTATCGTAGTAGGCCCCGATCTTAAGATGGATCAGTGCGGTCTTCCCAAAGAAATGGCTATCGAGCTGTTCAAGCCCTTTGTAATGAAGGAACTTGACAAGCGTGGTATTGCTAACAATATAAAGAGTGCAAGAAAGATGGTAGAGCAGGCTAAGGATCCTGCTGTATGGGATGCTCTTGAAGAAGTTATCAAGGATCACCCCGTGCTGCTCAACCGTGCGCCTACACTGCATAGACTCGGTATTCAGGCATTTATGCCGGTACTGGTCGAGGGTCGTGCAATCAAGCTGCATCCGCTGGTTTGTACAGCGTTCAACGCAGACTTTGACGGTGACCAGATGGCAGTGCATCTTCCTCTGTCTGAGGAAGCACAGAACGAGGCAAGAACACTTATGCTTGCCGCAAAGAACCTGCTGAAACCTTCAGACGGCCGTCCTGTTACAGTACCTACTCAGGATATGGTACTCGGTTCTTATTATCTTACTATCGACAAGCCCGGCGAAAAGGGCGAGGGTAAAGTATTCCGTGACTTCAACGAGGCTATTATGGCTTACAATGAAGGGGATATTACAATCCACTCGGCTATCAAGGTAAGAGTTACCAAGGACGTAGGCGGAGATCACCCCGAAACAAAGATAATCGACGCTACGGTAGGACGTATTCTTTTCAACGAGCATATTCCTCAGGATCTTGGCTTTGTTGACAGAAACGACCCCGAAAAGAAGTTTGATCTCGAAATCGGCTTCAAGGTAAGAAAGAAAGAACTCGGAAAAATCATCGACAAGTGCCTTAAGGTTCACGGAACACCTATGACAGCACAGGTTCTTGATAAAATAAAGGCAATGGGTTACAAATACTCGACAAAGGCGGCAATCACAGTAGCTGTATGCGATGCTACAATACCGCCCGAGAAAAAGGATATTCTTGCAAATGCGGATGCACAGGTTCAGGAAATCAACGAGTATTTCAACAACGGTTTCATTTCGAATGCCGAAAGAAAATCTGCGGTGCTTTCAGTATGGAACCAGGCTACAACAGATGTTACAGTTGCACTGACAAAGGGTCTTGATGATTACAACCCCATCTATATGATGGCAGACTCAGGAGCCCGTGGTAGTACAAACCAGATAAGACAGCTTGCAGGTATGCGTGGACTTATCGCAAATACATCGGGTGAAACGATTGAAATCCCGATCAGAGCTAACTACCGTGAAGGTCTTAACATCCTCGAATACTTCATTTCTTCAAGAGGTGCGAGAAAGGGTCTTGCCGATACTGCGTTAAGAACAGCCGACTCAGGTTACCTTACAAGACGTCTTGTTGACGTATCACAGGAAGTTATCGTAAGAACCGATGACTGCGGTACTACAGACGGTATCGACATTTACGAGATTCGTGAAGGCAAGGAGCTTATCGAGTCGCTTGAAGAACGTCTTACAGGCAGATACCTTGCCGAAGATTTCACCGATGACAACGGTGAAGTCCTCGTTTCAAAGGATAAGCTGATAACGGAAGCTGATGCTAAGATGATAGTTGCATCGGGCGTAAAGACCGTTAAAATTCGTTCAGTTCTTACCTGTCATGCAGAACACGGAGTCTGCGCAAAGTGCTACGGTTCTTCACTTGCTAACGGCAAGAAGATTACAATCGGCGAAGCAGTTGGTATCATAGCCGCACAGTCTATCGGTGAACCCGGTACACAGCTTACTATGAGAACGTTCCATACCGGTGGTATTGCATCGGCTGAAGATATTACACAGGGTCTTCCCAGAGTAGAAGAACTGTTCGAGTCACGTCGTCCCAAGAATGCTGCAATTATGGCTAAGCATTCCGGTAAGACGAGAATCGACGAGATAAAGAAAACCAGACACGTTATCATTACAACAGCTGACGGCGAGGAGCATCCTTATCCCGTACCTTTCGGCTACAAGCTGAAAATACAGGATGGTGATTTCATCGAAGCCGGTGAAACACTTACAGAAGGAAGCGTAAATCCTCACGATGTACTTGAGGTAAAGGGCGAGGAAGCAGTTCAGAACTACATTATCGCCGAGGTACAGAAGGTATATCGCTTACAGGGTGTTGACATCAACGATAAGCATATCGAAGTTATTGTTCGTCAGATGATGAGAAAGGCTCGTGTAACCAACCCCGGCAGCAGTTATCTGCTTCCCGGCTCGGTTATTGACAAGAATGAACTTGTCAAGGTTAACAATGAGCTTGAACAGCGCAAGGAAGCCGGCGAACAGATTGAACCCGTAGAGTGCGAAGCTGTTCTTCTCGGTATCACAAAGGCTGCACTTGCAACAGACAGCTTTATGTCTGCCGCTTCATTCCAGGAAACCACAAGAGTTCTTACCGACGCTGCAATTCACGGCAAGGTAGATCCGCTGCTCGGTCTGAAGGAAAATGTTATCATAGGTAAGCTTATTCCCGCAGGCACAGGTCTTGAGGCAATGGAGAAGGAAAAAGAAGAAAGAGAAAAGGCTGCCGAAGCTGTTGCTGAATCGGATGAAAACGAATCAGACAGTGAAGAAGTTGGCGAAACTGCACAAAATTAAGTTGTAATTCAGTCCAAAGGCGACGATTGTTACAAAGTTTTTTCGGTAAAACGAAAAGGCTTGACAATCGCCGCCTTTTTGTATATAATATTTAAATGTGTGCAGAATAAATGCGTAAAAGCGTTATTCTGTGCCATAAATTTTTAATAATTTTGCAAGGAGGTGTAACATTTGCCAACCTTTAACCAGCTCGTTCGTAAGGGCAGAGCAGTTGCAGAAAAGAAGTCTAAGGCTCCCGCACTGCAGAAGAGCATGAACACTCTGAAGAAGGAAACAGTAGATATGTCTTCTCCCCAGAAGAGAGGCGTATGCACAGCTGTTCGTACTGCTACCCCTAAGAAGCCTAACTCTGCTATGAGAAAGATTGCCAGAGTAAGACTTTCCAACGGTTATGAAGTTACTGCTTATATTCCGGGTATCGGACACAAACTGCAGGAACACAGCGTTGTACTGATCCGTGGCGGCCGTGTTAAGGATCTCCCCGGTGTACGTTACCACATCGTCAGAGGCACACTTGATGCTCAGGGTGTTGACGGAAGAATGCAGGGCAGATCAAAGTACGGAGCTAAGCGTCCGAAGGCTGGTGCGAAAAAAGCGTAACTGATGACTTTTAGCCACTTTTGTGGAGTAATATATTATATTACCTCTGCAATTGGACGGCGGGAGTTAATCGCTTTCGAGTACCGATGATTTTCATTATTTATGAAGGAGGGAAGTAAAGTGCCAAGAAGAGGTAATGTTCCTAAGCGTGATGTATTACCCGATCCTATGTACGGCTCAGAGCTCGTAACAAGACTCGTAAACAATATCATGCTCGATGGTAAGAAGGGTGTTGCTCAGAAGATCGTATACGGTGCATTTGACATCGTAGCCGAGAAGTCAGGTAAGGGCGCACTTGAAGCTTTTGAAGAAGCTATGGAAAATATCATGCCTCAGTTAGAGGTAAAGGCACGCCGTGTCGGCGGTGCCACATATCAGGTTCCTATGGAAGTTCGTCCCGAAAGAAGAAGAACTTTAGGTCTGAGATGGATTACTCTGTACGCAAGACAGAGAAACGAAAAGACAATGAAGGAAAGACTTGCAAACGAGATCCTCGACGCTATGAACGGTCAGGGCGGAGCTTGCAAGAAGCGCGATGATACACACAGAATGGCTGAAGCTAACAGAGCTTTCGCACATTACAAGTGGTAATCAATAAAACGGAGGAAATATGGCTAGAGACGTAACTCTTGAAATGACCCGTAATATTGGTATCATGGCTCACATCGACGCAGGTAAGACAACTACGACCGAGCGTATCCTGTTCTACACCGGTATCAACCACAAGATCGGTGAGACCCACGACGGTTCTGCTACGATGGACTGGATGGAGCAGGAGCAGGAAAGAGGTATCACAATTACTTCTGCTGCTACTACTGCATACTGGAAGAAGCACAGAATCAATATTATCGATACTCCCGGACACGTTGACTTTACTGTTGAAGTTGAGCGTTCGTTGCGAGTTCTTGACGGATCTGTTACAGTTTTATGTGCTAAGGGCGGTGTTGAGCCCCAGTCAGAAACTGTATGGCGTCAGGCAGACAAGTATCATGTTCCGAGAATGGCATACATCAACAAGATGGACATCATGGGTGCAGACTTCTATAATGTTGTAAGCATGATGAAGGACAGACTTAAATGTAATGCTGTTCCGATACAGCTCCCTATCGGTGCCGAAGATACATTCAGAGGTATCGTAGACCTTATCGAAATGAAAGCTGACATCTACTATGATGATCTCGGTAAGGACATGCGTGTGGAAGAAATTCCGGATGACATGAAGGAGAAGGCTCAGGAATATCACGATGCACTCATCGAAGCTGTTGCTGAGCAGGACGAGGAACTTATGAACAAGTACCTCGAAGGTGAAGAAATCACCGTTGAAGAAATCAAGGCTGTACTCAGAAAGGCAACGATTGACAATGAGATCGTTCCTGTAACCTGTGGTACATCTTATAAGAATAAGGGCGTACAGAAGCTCCTCGATGCAATCGTTGACTATATGCCCTCACCTCTTGATGTTCCTTCTATCAAGGGTGTTAACCCCGAAACAGGCGAAGAAGTTGAAAGACACGCAGGCGACGATCAGCCGTTCTCTGCACTCGCTTTCAAGATTGCTACAGACCCCTTCGTTGGTAAGCTCTGCTTCTTCAGAGTTTACTCAGGTATCGTAGCAGCCGGTTCTACTGTTCTTAACGCAACTAAGGACAAGAAGGAGCGTATGGGACGTATTCTTCAGATGCACGCTAACCACAGAGCAGACCTCGAAGTTTGCTACTGCGGCGATATTGCAGCTGCTGTAGGTGTTAAGAACACTACAACAGGTGATACGCTGTGTGATGAAAACAACCCCGTAATCCTTGAGTCTATGGAATTCCCCGAGCCTGTTATCTCGCTCGCTATCGAACCCAAGACCAAGGCAGGTCAGGAAAAGATGGCTATTGCTCTTGCAAAGCTCGCAGAGGAAGACCCCACTTTCAGAACCTATACAAATGAGGAAACAGGTCAGACAATCATCGCCGGAATGGGCGAACTTCACCTTGAAATCATCGTAGACAGACTTCTCCGTGAATTTAAGGTTGAGGCTAATGTCGGCGCTCCTCAGGTTGCATATAAAGAGACAATCACCACTAATGCAGACGTTGATACAAAGTATGCACGTCAGTCAGGTGGTAAGGGTCAGTACGGTCACGTTAAGCTCCACGTTTACCCGAACGAGTCCGGTAAGGGCTATGAATTCATTAACGCAATTGTCGGCGGTTCTATTCCTAAGGAATATATCCCCGCAGTTGACGCAGGTATTCAGGGTGCTTTACAGTCCGGTGTTCTTGCAGGCTATCAGACGGTAGACGTTAAGGTTGAGCTTTATGACGGTTCATACCACGAGGTCGACTCTTCTGAAATGGCATTCAAGATCGCAGGTTCAATGGCTATCAAGGAAGCATGCCGCAAGGCTAACCCCGTTATCCTTGAACCTATTATGAAGGTAGTTGTAACAGTTCCCGAAGAATACATGGGCGACGTAATCGGCGACTTAAGTTCACGTCGTGGTGAGATACAGGGTATGGAAGACAGAAACGGCGTTAAGCAGATTAATGCTTTCGTTCCTCTGTCAGAAATGTTCGGTTACTCAAACGATCTGCGTTCTAAGTCACAGGGTCGTGGTCAGTATGTAATGGAACCCAGCCACTACATTCAGGTTCCCAAGTCAATTGCAGATGGAATCATCAGCAAGAGAGCAAAGGACTAATAAAATTTTTCTGAAAGAGCAAAAAAGACTTGTTTTTTGAGAAATAATCTGATAAAATACTAAGTGTATGGAATACACATAATTAAAGGAGGAAAATTCCAATGGCAAAGCAGAAATTTGAACGTACCAAGCCCCACGTAAACATTGGTACAATCGGTCACGTAGACCACGGTAAGACTACTTTAACAGCAGCTATCACTAAGGTTCTTTCACTCAAGGGCTATGCTCAGTTCGAAGCATACGATATGATCGACAAGGCTCCCGAGGAGAGAGAGCGTGGTATCACAATCAACACAGCTCACGTTGAGTATGAGACAGACAAGCGTCACTACGCACACGTTGACTGCCCCGGCCATGCTGACTATATCAAGAACATGATCACAGGTGCTGCTCAGATGGACGGCGCTATCCTCGTTGTTGCCGGTACAGACGGTCCTATGGCTCAGACTAAGGAGCACATCCTTCTCGCTCACCAGGTAGGCGTTCCCGCAATCGTTGTATTCATCAACAAGTGCGATGACGTTGACGATCCCGAGCTTCTCGACCTCGTTGAGATGGATATCCGTGAGACACTTTCAGAGCACGACTTCCCCGGCGATGACGTCCCCGTTATCCGTGGTTCAGCTAAGGTTGCTCTTGATTGCCCCAGCAAGGACATCAACGCTCCCGAATATGCTTGCATCATAGAGCTTATGAATGCAGTTGACGATTACATTCCTACTCCTGATCGTAAGGCTGATCTCCCCTTCCTTATGCCTGTTGAGGATACTATGACAATTTCAGGTCGTGGTACAGTTGCTACAGGTAGAGTTGAGAGAGGTATCCTCAAGCTCAACGATACAGTTGAAATCACAGGTCTTACAGACGAGCCTAAGCAGACAGTTGTAACAGGTATCGAAATGTTCCGTAAGCTCCTCGACTTCGCTGAAGCAGGTGACAACATCGGTACACTTCTCCGTGGTATCCAGAGAAACGAAATCGAGCGTGGTCAGGTTCTCTGCAAGCCCGGTTCAATCCACCCCCACAAGAAGTTCAAGGGTCAGGTTTACGTATTAAAGAAAGAAGAAGGCGGACGTCATACTCCTTTCTTCTCAAACTACAGACCTCAGTTCTTCTTCAGAACAACTGACGTTACAGGCGTTATCACACTTCCCGCTGACAAGGAAATGTGCATGCCCGGCGATAACGTAACAATGGATGTTGAGCTTATCACTCCTATCGCTATCGAAGAAGGTCTCCGTTTCGCTATCCGTGAAGGCGGCAGAACTGTTGGTTCAGGCGTAGTTACAGCTATCAACGAATAATTTGAGATTTTAACATCTTATATAAGACGATATCCGCTTTCACAAGCGGATATTGTTTTTATATAATTCTTTTTGAGAGGTTTTTTATGCAGCTTCCTGAATATGTTTATGAGGTATTACAAAAACTTAATAACAACGGGTATGAAGCATACTGCGTCGGTGGCTGTGTAAGGGATTATCTGCTCGGTCAATGTCCGGAAGATTATGATGTAACGACATCTGCACTGCCCGAACAGATAATAGAAGTTTTTGACGGATACCGTTTGCTGAAGGTCGGATTAAAGCACGGAACCGTAACGGTAATAATCAATAAGCATCCTGTAGAAATCACAACTTACAGAATCGACGGCGAATATATCGATCACCGCCATCCTTCAAAAGTCGGATTTACTCCGAATCTTGCTGACGACCTTGCAAGACGGGATTTAACGATCAATGCAATAGCGTATAATGATAAGGTCGGTATGGTTGATTTGTACGGTGGGGCAGAGGACCTGAAAAACGGCATTATAAGATGCGTCGGAGATCCGATGAAACGCTTTGACGAGGATGGCTTAAGGATTCTCCGTGCCTTGCGTTTTGCGTCACGCTATGGTTTTGGCATTGATAAGGAAACATCGGACGCTATTCACAGACAGAAATTTCTGCTTTCATTTATTTCTGCGGAGCGGATAAACAGTGAGCTATGCGGAATACTTACCGGCGATTGCTATGACATTCTCCGTAATTACAGCGATGTTATCTGCGAGATTATTCCCGAGATGTATCCGTGCATAGGCTTTGAACAGCATTCAAAGTATCACGATAAGACGGTTTACGGTCATATAGTTGCTACCGTAGCTGCTGCTGAGCCTACTGTAGAAGCTCGCCTTACAATGCTTTTGCACGATATAGGCAAGCCTGACAGCTTTTTTATGAAGGATGGTGCAGGCCATTTTTACGGTCATGCCGATGTCAGCAGTAAAATTGCCGAAAAAATACTTGAAAGATTGCGTTTCAGCAATAAAATTAAAGACGAGGTATTGTTTTTAATCGAAAATCATGGTATAGTTATTAACGATGATATTCGCAGTATAAGAAGAGGCGTTGCACGTTACGGTGCGGAGCGTTTTCTTAAACTGATAAAGGTGCATTATTATGACACCTGCGGAAAAGCACCTGCATATTTCGGCGAAAAAGCGCTTTTTGACAGCATCGAAAAGCATACGAGAGAGTTTCTTCAAAACGAACCGCCTATGAGCCTTAAACAGCTTAAAGTCAACGGTTCCGATATTTCACGGCTTGGTTTTACGGGTAAAGAAATCGGGAAGGCTCTCAATTTTCTGCTTGAACAGGTTGTAAACGGAAATTGCGAAAACGATAAGTATAGCCTTTTGGCTTTGATAGAAAATAATTATTTGTAAACGGAAAGGATTAAGAGTATGTCTGCTACCGATATTGGAATTGATTTAGGCACGGCGAATGTTATAATTACGCTTGGAAACAAGGGCATCGTTGTCAACGAGCCGTCTGTTGTTGCTTATGATAAAAAGAAACACTGTGTTCTTGCTGTAGGAAACGAAGCGTACAAAATGATAGGCAGAACGCCCGAATATATTGTTGCGGTAAAACCGCTCAAAGACGGTGTTATCTCTGATAATGAGATGACGGAAGCAATGATAATCGAATTTATCAGAAAAGTTATCGGACGAATTGTTAAGCCGAGAATTATTCTTTGCGTCCCTTCGTCTGTTACCGATGTCGAAAACAGAGCTGTAGTTGAGGCTGCGCTTTGTGCCGGTGCAAGAAAGGTATTTATTATAGAAGAACCTATTGCTGCACTGCTCGGTGCAGGTATTGATATTTCAAAGCCTAACGGCACAATGGTTGTCGATGTCGGCGGAGGAACGGCTGATATTGCGGTTGTTTCGTTCAACGGTATTGTAAAAAGCTGTTCGCTTAAGATGGCAGGTAATAAGTTTGATGCGGCCATCATAAGAGGCGTTACGATGAAATACAAAATACTTATCGGTGAAAAGACGGCAGAGCAGGCAAAAAAAGAAATCGCCAACGTATATAATCCGACAGGCGATGTGAAAATAACAGTAAAGGGCAGACATCTTATAAAAGGTCTTCCCGAAAGCGTTGAGATCAGCGATAAGGATATGTACGATTTTCTCCATGACAGCGTAATGGAGATAGTCGATAAGATAAAGGAAGTATTTGAGCAGACTCCTCCCGAGCTTGTGGGCGATATTCTGACAAACGGCATAGTGCTGACAGGCGGCGGAGCAATGCTCAAGGGCTTCACGGATCTTGTAACCGAAGCTGTAGGTGCACCGTGCTATGTTGCGGATGATCCGATAGAGTGCGTTGCAAAGGGTGTTGCGAAGGCATTCGATTATACAGATGATCTTCTTGACGGCTTTGAGAAGATTTCGCTGTACAGATATAAATAAGATATACACTTAAGCACGGAAATACGTTTCCGTGCTTTTGCAAATTTTGCGGTAAAATTGCAGTTTTTGTTGTTTTGATTGACTTTGAACTATTGAAATGATAAGATGAATTATGCCTACAATAAAGGCAATAAACTTAATTGATAAGGAGAACTTATATTGTGAAAAAAGGAAAAACATTTAAAATAGGATCAATTATTGTATGGTCGGCAATATCCTTAATTGATCTTATAGCAGGTTTGGTGAAAGCCTCTGATGCCATAAGCGGTTACTATAGCATGTACAGCGGATATAGCGATAAAGCTGTACAAGCGTGGTTTGAAGTATTTGCTCCATATGCCGGAGCTTTAGCGTTGTTTGCTATGCTTTTTATTATACAATTTGGAATAGCTGATATAATTTCACAACTCGAAATACGCAATGCTTCAGCAAACAGCTTACCGGCAGGCAATCGTCCGCTTAGAGTACCCGATACTGCAAAAACAGGCACACAGCAGTTGGGAACATGGTATTGTGTGCAGTGTGGTAAACCAAATTCACAGGCAAATGAATTTTGTATAGGTTGCGGAAAGCACAGATAAATTCAGCTTAACAGTGTATGTATAATTGAAAATGCACTGAAAATGCACCGATAGTATAACGTTTTATTTGTTGAAAGTGAGTGTTATTATGAAAAATAATAAATTAGCATTATTAGTAGCTTTTTTTGTAAGTTGCACATTAGCATTTAGCGGTTGCTCAAAGATAGGTTTTGTTAGTGATAGTTCCGTAACAAGCGCTGATGCGACAGCTTCTGCTGTCAGAAATACAATCGTAAACTTTTTGTCGGATGCCGACGCAGCCGGATACGGTATGCTTGAAGGAGCGGAAACCGTAATTGAGATAACCGTTGATAACAGCAGTTGGACGGTATATGCTGCTGACGTATCTTCATTTAAACAAAGTGAAAGTGTAACGTGGGGAACCGAACAAGACGGAATTAAAGCAAATGAATCAAAGGAATCGGTTTCAAGTGCCGAAAGATTGCTGGGAATCAGTTTGGCAAATAATTTAGCCGAGTTAGAAAAAGGATCGATATTTGCATATTGCAAAAATGGCAATTGTTTAAATACTTTGTATTCATCTGATTTTACCGACAAGTTTTCTTTGCACTCGGATGTACCGACAGTAACCGATTTAAAATCCGGCTCGTTTGTATGGAATGGAAGTGACGGTGTAATAAATGGCGGCTATATAATTGGGTCTAATCCTAAGTTAATAAATGCAGCCTAATTAGAAGGAGAAAAAGATATGTTTAATAATATAGGCAAAAAAATCAAGACACTTGTAATGGTCGTATTTGTTTTAGGGTGCATCGGCGCTGTTATAACAATGATTTTAATATGGATGAGTATACCGAGCGTTTCAAGATTTAATTCAGGAGCGGGAATCTTCACTTTCTTTGGTGGTTTAATTGCAGGAGCTCTCTTATTCCTTGGTTCATGGATAGGTTCTTTCTTCCTGTACGGATACGGTGAACTTATTGATAGCTGTCAAAAAATGTCTTATGATATTCAGCAGATAAAAGCCGAAGTTGTGTCTAATAGCTCTACACCGTTTATACACGGTAACACCACCAATACCAATACAGCCTACGCTTCAACTTCCGGCTCTACAGGCAATTTCAGATCGCAGGCTCAGAATTTGTGGACTTGCAAAAATTGTGGTTGCGAAAACAGCGGAGATTCTATATTCTGTACATCATGCGGAGAAAGAAAGTAAAGCTGTATTTATAATACATATCCAGACTGCATTTCATCAGAGATGCAGTCTTTTTTGTCATATTAAACAAATTCTGCTTTAAAAAATTGTTTATATTTCCGCCTTAGACATAGGGAAAGAAATGTGTTATTATATTTATATTAGAAGGAGGTAATTTTATGTCGCAGATTGATATACGTTTCTTTTCACGGTCGCTCAACCGTTATACTTCATTCAAAATGTATATTCCCGATGATAAGCGCAATTATGGTGGGGTTTATGATAAGCAGAATATGAAAACACTGTTCATTCTGCATGGTTACACACAGGACGGCAACAACTGGATACCGGAATATATTTCGGAAAAATACAATTTTGCCGTAGTGATTCCTCACGGCGAAAACTCATTCTGGCTTGACGGATTATCTACAGGGCATAAGTATTGCACTTATGTCGGTGAAGAGCTTATCGACTATATACGAAATACATTCGGGCTTGCACAGACTGCAGAAGATACTGCGATAATGGGATATTCAATGGGCGGCTTCGGTGCGCTTCATACTGCATTCACTTATCCCGATACATTCGGTAAGGTGTGCGCAATGTCATCCGCACTTATTGTTCATGAAATAGCAGGTATGAAGGACGGCGGTGACAATGGGGTGGCAAATTACGCATATTACCATGAATGCTTCGGAAACCTTGATGAAGTTGTCGCAAGCGATAACAATCCTGAAATTCTTGTAAAGCGGCTTTCACAAGAAAATAAGAAAATACCGCAGATATATATTGCTTGCGGTACAGAGGACTTTCTACTTGAAAACAACAGGCAGTTTCATAAGTTTTTGGACACTAACAATATACCTCACGTTTACTTTGAAAGCGGCGGCGGTCACGATATGACATTCTGGAGCGAGTATGTAGTTAAGTTTACTGATATGATGTTCGGAAAATAAGCAAAAATTATACCCACAAGCGATATTTTCGCCTGTGGGTATATTTTTTCAGACATCTTCCATCTGTTTTCCGAAATACATTGCGGCGGCTTCGACAAGAGCCTTTGTTTTGTCGTCAACAGCCGAATTTTCCTTATCCGACAGCATAATGACCGCTCCGTTGACATCTCCGTCTGCCATTATCGGCGCACAGGCAACGGCAAAGCGATCTACACCTTCAATGGGGTTCATTTTTACACCGTCTGCTGTACGGTAAAGAGATTTCCTTTGCTCGATAAGGTCTTCAAGTGAGCTTGATACCCTGCGTTCAAGCACTTCTTTTTTCTGAATGCCGGATGCGGCTATAACGTGGTCACGGTCGCATATAACTGTAGGCATCCCTCCGACTTTGTACAATACATCTGCGTACTGATCCGCTGTACCTGAAATTTCTCCGACAGGGGAGTATTTACGGAAAATTACTTCTCCGTCTACACTTGTATATATTTCAAGCGGTGTGCCTTCTCTTATTCTCATTGTTCGCCTTATCTCTTTAGGTATAACGACTCTTCCGAGGTCGTCAATACGTCTTACTATTCCCGTAGCTTTCATTATATAGTCATTCCTTTCTGAAGAAACGGTTTTTGATCCTGCAAACATATTATTCCTTGCCGTGTGTCAATTATTCAGAAATTTGTCACATATTGAAATTTATGCTCGCAAGCAGGGAACCCGGACTTTCAAAGAGAATTACTTTTAATATTGATTTTAAACTCTTTTTGTAGTATAATTAAAATCGTATGATTATCTTCCGGAGGTGTTACTGTGACTGCTGATGAAGAATATATGACTCTCTGTATCGAACTCGCAAAAAAGGCGGCGGAAAAAGGTGAGTGTCCTGTAGGCGCCATCGTAGTTGACAAGGCCGGGAGAATAATCGGTGAAGGGTATAATATGCGTGAAGCCGAGCAGATGCCGACTGCTCATGCGGAAATAATCGCAATAGAACAAGCCGCCAAAGCTATGAACTCGTGGCGGCTTACGGAATGTACATTATATGTTACTCTTGAACCTTGTCCTATGTGTGCGGGCGCTATAATCAATTCCCGTATAAAAAGGCTGGTTTACGGTGCTTTTGATGAAAAGGGCGGGGCTTGCGCCTCGCTCATGGAAATATTCGATTATCCGTTCAACCATCGTCCGATGGTTAGAAGCAGAGTTTTGCAGGATGAATGTGCAAAGCTGCTTACGGATTTCTTTAAAGACCTCAGGACCTGAAATTGTCCGTAGTTGCGGGCATTCCCGACAGGGCTTTTTTGTACAGCTTGTCGATTATAACAGCTAAGGCTGTTACTGTCACAGATAACGCTATGATTACGGAAACGATTTTTTTCATATAAAGTCCCTTTCTGCAGTGGTGTTAATCTGTATTTATACGGTCTAAACGCTTTTCTGCGTTCTTGATAAGGCTTAAAAGCGCTGTTCCTTGCTTGTCGTATTCGGCTTCTATCGAATTTGTCGTTATTGACGGTGCATTGTCTGCATCGTTTGCGGCATCTGCGGCAGCACCGACTTCAAGGCAGATTGCAGAATCTATAAGATGAAGTGCGGAAGTGGGCGATACGCCGAAAAGATTATCGTCGTTCTTTCTGTTTGCATTATATGTTATCCTGAACGCTTTGTAGACGGAAAGAGTAAGCATTGACGAAACGCTCTTGCTGAGCTTTGATGATTTGATTTTCTGTAAAATCGAGAAAATCACTTCAATACTGTTTGTTATCAGCTTTTTGTTAAGTGCAAGCATAATATCGCCCGATTTTGAATCACCGGACGAGTTTCCGTCGGGAATATCGCTTTCGGTAATTATACCGCCGTTGGAAACCGGCGAACGACCGAGCAGATAGTCAGTAGAAACGTTATAGTAGTCAGCCGCTTTTACAAGGAACTCAAGACCACATTCACGTTTGCCTTTTTCATAATGTGACAGGAGTGCCTGAGCGATGCCAAGATCGGCGGCAACCTGTTTTTGTGTAAGTCCACGTTCTTTGCGGAGCAGGGAAAGTATTCTTGGAAAATCGGTATTCATTATACGATATAACCTCTCTGATTCTGACAATATTCACACAGTATATTATAACGGAGTTATTCCCTATTGTAAAGCGTGATTTTATACAAAAAATCAAGTGCTTTTTTATGTAATAACTCTATAATAAAACAAAAATCGCCGTAATCGGCATAATTATCAGTAAAAATCAACCGAAAGGAAGTAAAAAATGAAGAATTACAGACTTTATCTTATCCGTCACGGAATCACAAGCGGAAATCTTGAAGGAAAATATATAGGAACAACGGATCTGCCGCTTTGCGAAGAGGGGGAAGATGCTATATCGTCGCTTGCGGCTCTTGACGTTTACCCTAAGGTACAGAAGGTTTATTCCAGCCCTCTCAAGCGTTGCTTGCAGACTGCCGACATTATTTATCCCGAACGTCTGCTTAAGCGTATCGACGGTATCGCAGAGCTTGACTTCGGGGAATACGAAGGAAAAACGCAAGCCGAGCTTCAGAGCGATGAAAAGTATCTCGAATGGCTGAAGGGCGGATATGATGCCGCACCTCCGAATGGTGAAAGCTACGGACATTTTACATTAAGATGCCTTGAAGGCCTTGAAGAAATATTCAAGGATATGATGGCAAACGAGGTTACATCAGCCGCCGTTATCACGCATTCAGGCGTTATTATGAATCTTCTTTCGGGATACGGTCTGCCCAAGATGAAGCCAATCGACTTTGCCTGCAATCAGGGCGAGGGATTTGAAATACAGCTAAGCACGTTCCTGTGGCAGCACGGACCCGTATTTGAAATCGTAGGAAAATTATTCTGAGAAAACGGAGATAAACAATGGATATTTTAAAGCAACTGGCGGAAGAATTCAAGATAAGAAATACGCAGGTAGAAAACACGGTAAAACTGATAGATGACGGCAATACGATCCCGTTTATTTCTCGCTACAGAAAAGAGATGACGGGAGGACTTGACGATCAGCTTTTGCGAGAACTCAGCGAAAGACTGACATACCTTCGTAATCTTGAAAGCAGAAAAGAAGAAGTAAAGTCGCTTATCGAAAGCGGAGGAAATCTTACCGACAAGATTACGCAGGATCTTTTAAACGCAAAGACGCTTGCTGAAGTCGAGGACATCTACAGACCCTTCAAGCCGAAGCGTAAGACAAGAGCAGGCATAGCAAAAGAAAAAGGACTTCAGCCCCTTGCCGATTTCATACTCGCTCAGACGCTCGCTTCTCCCACTGCCGAAGCAGAGAAATATATAAGTGAAGAAAAGGGCGTTGAAACCGTTGACGATGCAATAAACGGAGCATTGGACATTATTTCCGAAACGGTTTCGGATGATGCGGATTTACGCAAAAAGCTGTATGCTGAGTATACCGGTCATGCACTGATAGTATCAAAAGCCACCGACGAAAAAGCTGAAACCGTTTATAAGAATTATTATGATTACAGCGAGCTTGCGTGTAAGATACCTCCGCACAGACTTCTCGCACTTGACAGAGGAGAACGTGAGGATGCGCTCAAGGTCAGCATTGAGCCGGAAGAACAGTATGTTATGAAGCATATCTACAGAGCGTATGTGAAAGCGGAAAACGATTGCGGACGGCTGGTGCGCTCAGCTTGTGACGACAGCTTCAAGCGTCTTATCCACCCTTCGCTTGAAAGACGTCTCAGAAACGAGCTTACCGAGAAAGCGTGTGACAGCAGTATACACACATTTTCGGACAACCTAAGACAGCTTCTTATGCAGCCGCCTGTGAAAAACAGCGTTGCTCTCGGCTTCGATCCCGGCTACAGAACAGGCTGTAAGGTAGCCGTTGTTGATGCTACAGGCAAGGTTCTTGACACATCGGTAGTGTATCCGACACCTCCGAAGAGCGATATTGCGGGAGCGGAAAGAATAATCAAAAACCTTATCGAAAAGCACAAGGTCGATATTATCGCTATAGGAAACGGTACGGCAAGCCATGAGAGTGAAGTGTTTATGGCGGATCTTTTAAAGAAGATTGACCGAAAGGTAAGCTATATGGTCGTATCCGAGGCAGGCGCAAGCGTATACTCGGCAAGCAAGCTGGCGGCTGAGGAATTCCCCGAATATGATGTTTCACTGCGTAGTGCCGTATCTATTGCAAGACGGCTTCAGGACCCGCTTGCAGAGCTTGTTAAGATAGACCCGAAAGCAATCGGTGTAGGTCAGTATCAGCACGATATGCCGCCCGCAAAACTGTCGGACGCTCTGGGCGGAGTAGTAGAGGACAGTGTAAACAGCGTCGGCGTGGATCTTAATACCGCCTCGGTTTCACTTCTCGGATATGTTGCAGGCATCAATTCCGCCGTTGCAAAGAACATAGTTACCTACAGAGAAGAAAACGGTGTGTTCACTAACCGTAAGGAGCTTTTGAAGGTGTCGAAACTCGGCAAGAAGGCTTACGAACAGTGTGCAGGCTTTATGCGTATACACGGCGGTAAATATCCGCTTGACAACACTTCAGTACACCCCGAAAGCTATAAGGCGGCAGAAGCTCTGCTTGATAAGTGCGGATTCAAGCTCGCAGATGTTTCCGGCGGTATTCCGTCAATAAAGGAACAGGTAAAATCCATTGGCATAAAGAAGCTGTCCGATGAACTCGGAATAGGTGAAATGACGCTTGCCGATATCATAAACGAGCTTGCTAAACCCGGCAGAGATCCCAGAGATGAACTGCCGCCGCCCCTGCTGAGAACTGATGTAGCGGATATTAACAGCCTTAAGCCCGGTATGATACTTGACGGTACAGTTAGAAATGTTATTGATTTCGGCGTATTCGTTGATATAGGAGTTCATCAGGACGGTCTTGTACATATTTCACAGATATGCGACAAATATATAAAGCATCCTCTTGAGGTTGTAAAGGTCGGAGATATCGTAAAGGTAAAGGTGCTTGATATAGACCCTGCCAAAAAGCGTATTTCTCTTACAATGAAGGGAGTATAAGATGATAGAATCGGTTCTTAAATATACATCTGAAAATGTCGGTGAATTTGTAAAGTACAATATTTTCGGCAAGAGCAAAGCGTCAAAAGTATATGTAATATGCTACCTTGTCGCAATGGCGCTCATAGGAGCTGTCGGAATAGTTCTTGCTATAGTCACTCAGATGTGGTGGTTTATCTTTGCTACGGTTATCTGTACTTTGCTTATAGTTGCTACAGGACTTGTTCTTTCGGTAACGCTTAAAAAGTACACTAAGGAAATTTTTGATATCAATTCAAAGAACGGATATGACGCAATTGAGATAACGGCAAGCAGTATTGTGCTTAAAAACAGCGGTGCGGCAAAGGCTGTCGCCGAGTGGACAGCAGTAGCTTCTGTTGATTTCTATAAATCAAGTGCCTATATCGTAACTCATGACGGATATCTTTTCATTATAAATGAAAGTGATATCAAAGAGGGCTCTCTTGACGAACTCCGTCAGATAGCGGATGAGAAGCTGGTGAAGGCTGATGATTAATTATCAGCTTGAAACGGACAGGATAATCGCATCGCTCGACCATGCGCCTACGCTTCTGCTTCATGCTTGCTGTGCGCCGTGCAGCAGTTATGTACTCGAATATCTTGCGGAGCATTTCAATATCACCGTGTTTTTCTACAATCCGAATATCACCGAAAAAGAAGAATACGAAAAGCGTAAAAACGAGCTGAAACGTCTGATAGCCGAAAAGCCGTTCAGGTATCCTGTGAAGATGATTGACGGCGATTATTCCCCGCAGATATTCTTTGATATGGCAAAGGGTATGGAGAATATCGCTGAAGGCGGGGAAAGATGCTTTTTGTGCTATGAGATACGTCTGAGAGAAACGGCAAGGCTTGCAAAAGAACTGGACTTCGAGTATTTCTGTACCACGCTTTCGGTAAGCCCTCATAAAAATGCCGCAAAGCTGAACGAGCTTGGCGGCAGGCTCAGCGATGAATATAAAATACCGTATCTTTATTCTGATTTTAAAAAACGCAACGGATATAAGCGTTCCATAGAGCTTTCTGCGCAGTACGGATTATACCGGCAGAATTACTGCGGATGTATCTACAGTCGTATTCAGGCGGAGAAAAAAGAGCAGGAAAAAAATTTTCAAAACGAAACGAAAACTGTTGTCAAACCGTAAAAAGTGTGGTAAAATAAATACGGTTATGCAATAAAACTGTCAAATGAGGTGAAAGACGATGACTGCGGACCCCAGCGGGAAACGAATAACTGAAAAATAATACAGCACAGCAGTCGTCGCATAACGGCTTCCTGTGCAGAAAAGAGGTACGTTATGCTTAAATATTACAAGACAGTTGAAAACACAATTGTTGAGCTTGACACAATGGAGCCGGGATGCTGGGTATCTGCCGTTGCACCCACAGAAACTGAGATTTCCTCGCTTCAGGAGGAACTGAACATCGACCGTGATTTTATCCGTTCTGCACTCGATGAGGAAGAAACCTCCCGTATTGAAAGCGATGACGGTCAGACACTCATAGTCCTTGACTATCCCGTTGCGGAAAAGGTTCAGGATAAGGATGATACGATAAGCTATTACACAATGCCTATGGGTATCATTATAACGGACAGCCACGTTGTAACGGTCTGCCTTAAAGAAAACATCATAATAGACGAATTTACAAAAGGCATAGTAAAAGGCATACAGACCCAGTTCAAAACAAGATTTGTATTCCATATGCTGCTAAGGATTGCAGGAAAGTATCTCTTGTATCTTAAGCAGATAGATAAGCTGTCGAACTATGTTGAACAGCAGCTGCACAAATCAATGAAGAACAAGGAGCTTATACAGCTTCTCGGACTTGAGAAATCACTTGTATATTTCTCAACATCGCTTAAATCTACCGAAACAGTGCTTGAAAAGATATTGAGAGGCAGAGTAATAAAGCTGTACGAGGAAGATCAGGAACTTCTTGAAGACGTACTGATCGAAGTAAAGCAGGCAATCGAGATGAGCAATATCTATTCAAACATACTTTCGGGTACAATGGACGCATTCGCAAGCGTAATATCAAACAATCTGAATATTGTAATGAAGGTGCTTACGGTTATTACGATAGTAATGTCCGTGCCTACGATGGTATTCAGCTTTTACGGTATGAATGTTCTGGATCTGCCGCTTCCGTATACTTGGTTCCCGGTTCTGATTTCCGTAATTCTTGCCGTCATTGTTGCAATACTGATAACAAAAAATAAGTTTTATAAATAAATCCCGGAGGGTATATGGAAAAAGTAAAAATATCTATAAGCGGACACGATTTTTACTTGAAAAGCGAAGATCCGAACAGAATGTACGAAACTGCGGAGAATCTTCAGAAAAGGATAGATAAACTGAGTGCGATGGCGGCGTCAATGTCACTTACCGATATTGTAATGCTTGCGGCGCTCGATATAGCCGATGAAAATTACGATAACAGAAACGTTGTGATAAAGGCCCAGCAGCTTTCGCAGGAGATACAGGCAAAATCTCTTGCCTGCGAAAAAAGAGCAGAGGAACTTGAAAAACAGCTTTCCGATTCCGACACCGAGCTTGCATCGCTTAAAATAACTGCGTCTGAGGCACAAAGCGAGCTTGCCGCACTCAAAGAACAGCTTGCGGGAGTTGAGGCTCAGAAATCGGATTTGCTTGCGCTAAGGTCCGAGAACGAAAGGCTGAAAGAGCAGGTTACCGCTCTTACTGCAGAAAAGGATTCGCTCACAGAAATCGGTGCTGATGAAATCGAACAGCTGAACACACGCATAGATGAACTTACAGCCGAAAACACAGCGCTTTCCGAAAAGGCGGAAAATGCGGATAACGCATTGAAAAACGAAAATGCACAGCTGAAAAATCAAGTTGACGAGTTGAAAGCGGAAAACGAAGCGCTCAGAGTTTCAACCGAAAATGCCGATTCTTCATCGGCTGAGAACGAGGCGCTTAAATCAAGGCTGGCAGAACTTACAGAAAAGAACAGACACACAGAGGAATTGCTTGAAAAGCTGAGAACAGACCATGAAAATCTGGTTTCAAAGAGCGGTCAGGATGAGCTGTTACTCGCTCAGATTGATAAACTGCAAGGCACTGTGGATACATACGAAAAAACCTTTGATGAATACGCAAATCAGCGTAACGCAGAGGTCAAGGACCTGAACGATGAGTTATCGGCACTGAGAAAGAAATATGCCGAGCTCAGCGCACAGATGAACGAGATTGTAAACGACGGTCAGATGACATTATGAGTGAAATTTTAGCTCCGTGCGGAGCAATGGAAAGTCTGACAGCGGCAGTAAATGCCGGTGCAGACGCAGTATACCTCGGAGAAGAATACTTCTCCGCAAGAAAAAATGCAGATAACTTTACCGCAGAGCAGTTGTGCGATGCGGTACGTTTTTGTCATTACAGCGGTGTTAAGGTGTATGTTACGCTGAATACCCTTGTATTTGACAGGGAGATACCATTGCTTGCAAAAGCGATAGAAAACTGTGCAAAAGCGGACGTTGACGCATTCATAGTGCAGGATATGGGCGTTGCAAGGCTTGCCCGACAAATTGTGCCGGAGCTTCCCTTACACGCTTCGACGCAGATGACGGTCAATTCGCCCGAGGGCGCTATAATGGCAAAAGAGCTCGGATTTACCCGTGTTGTTCTGGGCAGGGAATTATCGCTTGCACAGATAAAGGCAATAACGGAAAGCTGTGACATTGAAACAGAGCTTTTCGTACACGGTGCGCTGTGCGTCTGCATAAGCGGTCAGTGCTATATGAGCAGTGTACTCGGCGGACGAAGCGGTAACAGAGGATTGTGCGCTCAGCCGTGCCGACTTGATTTTACAAGCGGCGACAGGCACAATGTGCTGTCGCTTAAGGATCTGTCATTGACGGAAAAATTGCCTGAGCTTGCGAAAGCAGGTATCACCTCGTTCAAGATTGAGGGAAGAATGAAACGTCCGGAATACGTTGCAGGTGCCGTAAATGCCTGCAGGGTGGCTCTTGACGGCGGTACGCCTGACCTTATATCGCTTAAAAACGTATTTTCGAGAAGCGGATTTACAAGCGGATATTTTGATGATGATTTCAAAAATATGCAGGGTGTCCGCACCAAAGACGATGTTACATCGGCAACGTCCAAGGTGCTTTCCGCTATGAAACAGTATTATCATAAGCCTTTCAGACGCTTTCCTGCCGATATTACCATTAACGTAAAAAGCGGACAGCCTGTTAGTTATAAGCTGTCGGCTTGCGGCGTAAGTTCGTCCGCTGTAGGCGATATTCCCGAAAAAGCGGTAAACAGAGCGGTTACTGCGGAATACCTTGAAAATCAGTGCAGCAAGCTTGGCGGTACCGTATATTTTCCGGGAAATATCACCGTAAATGTTGATGACGGGTTATCCGTTTCGGCGGCTCAGCTTAATGAGCTTAGAAGAAAAGCAATTGAAAACGTAAGCGGAAAGATACTCGAAAAAAATTCTCATCATTACAGAATATCGCCTTATATTCCGCTTGACAGCAAGGACGGAAAAAAGATACGCCCCGAATTCAGATGCGAGGTAAATACAGCCTTACAGCTTGAGCAGGTACTTCAGGAGGATGAATATTCATATATTTACGCTCCTATGGGTCTGCTTGACGAAGCTACACCTGATAAATTCAGAATAATCGTTGTTCCTCCGGTATTTCTTGCCGATTGTGAAAGCGATGTATTGAAAAAGCTGTCATTGCTGAAAAAACAGGGATACGAGCATATTGCCGTTCATACGCTTTCGCATATAGGAATAGCAAGAAAGCTCGGTATGAAGGCGCACGGTATGTCAAGACTCAATATTACAAACCGCTATTCACTCAGAGAGTACGAAAAAATGGGACTTAGCGATACTGCACTTTCGTTTGAACTGCTTATGAGCGATGCGGTGTCACTTTGCGCAGACAGTGAGATAAAGACGGGAATAGTCGGCTACGGCAGACTTCCCCTTATGATAACAAGAAGATGTCCGATAAACAACGGCAAGCCCTGCGGAAAAACCAAAAGAGCGGATTGTCCGCATTATATAACCGACAGACAAGGAAATAATATGCCGTGTATGTGCAGTGAGAACACTGTCGAGATATTGAATCCCGACAAGCTGTATCTCAGCGACAGACAATCGGAGCTTGCAAAGTTCGATTTCGTATTGCTTAAATTCACAGACGAAACCGATACGGGAGAAGTGCTTGAAATGTATCTTGACGATATAAAGCCGGACGGAAAGCTAACAAGAGGATTATACTACAGAGGAGTTCAATAATGTTCATAAAAGTGAAAAAGCTGAACAGCAAGGCAAAGTTACCTGAGCGTGCTACTGCGACAAGCGCAGGTGCGGATTTATGCGCCTGCATAGATGACGATGTTGTACTGATGCCGGGCGACAGGAAGCTGATACCGACGGGACTTGCGATTGCTGTACCGACAGAATACGGCGGTTTTGTGTTCGCAAGGAGCGGACTTTCCTCAAAATTCGGTGTTTCACTTGCAAACTGCGTCGGCGTTATCGACAGCGATTACAGAGGAGAGGTAAAGATTTCCGTTATAAATCATTCCGATGAGCCGTATACCGTTAAAAACGGAGAGCGTATCGCTCAGCTTGTCATAATGCCTGTAGATCTATGCGAGTACGGATTGTGCGATGAACTGGATGACACAGAGCGTGGCACGGGAGGATTCGGCTCTACAGGTCGGATGTAATGCAAATTGCATAAATATCCGATAAATTCGGACAATTATTTATGAATATTTAATTCGGCATTTTTGTTGTATGCTTTTTCAAAAAGTGGTATAATAAATATCGAATTGTAAATACGAAACACCCGGAGGTTTGACGAATGTTTTCAAAAGATATAGGTATAGACTTAGGTACAGCCAACACGCTTGTTTATATGAGAGGAAAGGGCATTATAATAAGAGAGCCCAGCGTTGTTGCAGTTGATGTAAAAATGGACAGAGTGCGTTATGTCGGTCAGGAGGCTAAGGACGTTATAGGTCGTACACCCGGCTCTATAGTAGCTGTAAGACCTCTTAAGGACGGCGTTATCGCTGATTTTGATATGACAACAAGTATGCTTCAGGAGTTTATCAGAAAAGCTCTTAAAGGCAGAGCCTTTGCAGGCTCAAGAGTAAGAGTTATCATCTGCATTCCTTCTGGCGTTACCGCCGTTGAACGCAGAGCGGTAAAAGAGGCAACACAGAACGCAGGCGCAAAGCGTGTTTCTATCATTGAAGAACCTATGGCGGCCGCTATAGGCGCAGGACTTCCGGTAGCCGAGCCTACAGGCAGTATGATAGTTGACATCGGCGGCGGCACAAGTGAAGTAGCGGTTATTTCGCTCGGCGGTATTGTAACATCACGTTCCGTAAGAGTAGCAGGCGATGAGTTTGATTCATCTATCATAAACTACATCAAGAAGAAATATAACCTTCTCATCGGTGAAAGAACAGCCGAGAATATAAAGATTGCAATAGGCTCCGCATATCCCTATGCAGACAACGAGCCTTCAATGGATATAAAGGGCAGAAACCTTCTGAACGGTTTACCCGAAAACATTACCGTAACATCCGAAGAGATAAGAGAAGCGCTTTCAGAGCCCCTCAGCCATGTAATTGAGGCAATAAAGGTAACTCTTGAAAAGACCCCTCCGGAGCTTGCCGCAGATATAATAGATCAGGGAATAATGCTTGCAGGCGGCGGCGCACTGCTTAAAGGTCTTGATCTTCTTATCCACGCCGAAACCGGTATGCCGGTAAAGGTTGCCGAAAGACCCCTTGACTGCGTGGCTGACGGTACCGGTAAGGTTCTTGAGAACATTGATAAGCTGATTGATGTTCTCACAGACGACGATACAAGATATTGATTATCCGAAAATATAGTGCTTATGACTAACTGTTTTTTACAGTTAGTCATAATGTGTTATATAAACGTATTCAGACAGCACTGAAAGGTATTGTATGCGTGACTTTTTTAAAGGCTTTAAATTCAAAATAATAGTTTGCGTTTTTGCGTTGGTGCTTGGCGTTGTTATTTATGCTGCGGTTTCGGGCGGTTTTTCTACCTTCCCTGAAAATGTGCTGTCAACAATAGCAAAGCCTTTTGTTTCTGTTTCAAATGCCGTATCGCAGTGGGTCGAAGGCACTTTGGATAAATTCGCAAATGCAGACAGATATAAGTCCGAGAACGAGGAGCTTAAAGACAAGCTCAACGAACAATACCGTCAGATAATCGAACTTGAAAATGTCAAGCACGAGAACGATCAGCTTAAAGAAATACTGAAGATAAAAGAAGAAAACTCCGATTTTGAATTTTCCGCACCCTGTAATATAATCGCACATAATTCTAATGATGCGTATGCAGGCTTCACTATCGACAGAGGCTCTGATGACGGAATTTCACTTTATGACCCCGTAATGACTTCAAACGGACTTATAGGTATGGTGAGCGAAATAGCGCCAAATTACGCAAAGGTATCTACCATACTCTCAGATGAGATAAACGTTGGTGTAATGACCTTTGACAGCAAGGTTACCGGTATACTTGACAACGATATAAAGAATGCCAATGAGGGTAATTGCCTTATGAGTTATATCACCAAGGACAGCGGCATCAAGAAAGGCGAGATAGTAAAATCCGTTGCCGGTGTTGTTTTCCCGGGAAATCTTCTTATAGGAACTGTCGAAAAGGTATATGATGACGAAAACGGACTTTCCGTTCATGCGGTTATAAAGCCTGCTGTTGATGTCCGTACAATAACCGATTGTGTTGTAATAACTGATTTCAAAGGGCAGGGTGTTGTTGACTGATGAAATTCAGAATTCTCAGATATTCTGCCATGACACGCAGAGAGATTTATAAAAGTATTGCAAAGTGGGTGCTTTTTTCACTTGTTTTGCTGGTGTCATACACAATTGAAGTGACTATGCCGTTTGCGTCATGGCAGCCCTATCTTACGCTTACGACAGCTGTGGCTGTGTCGTTTTTCAGCGAAGAACTGAGCGGTGTTGTCTTTGCGGCTTTTGCAGGGATGATGCACGATCTTGCGATGGGCTCGTTGTTCGGGTTTACGTCGATATGGCTGATGCCGTGCTGCCTTTTTGTTACTCTGCTTGTTGTAAACCTTATTCACAGAAATATTCTGAACTTTCTCTGGATGAATCTGACCGCAGTTATTCTGGTGCAGTCTGCGGAGCTTTTATTCAAATATATAATATGGAGAAACCACGACATTGATGTAGTGCTGATTAATTATGTGCTTCCCGCTTTAATAGCGACCGTAATTCTGTCCGCACCGCTATATTTGATAATCAGACAGATAAACAAAAAACTGGGAGTCGAAAATAATACCGATGATATTCTGACCGCTTTTGAAGATGTCGAAGACGATGAAGACAAAGTAAGATATTAACGGAGGGCGGAGTGAGCAAACTTAGCAGACAGATAAGAAATCTGGTTTTTGTACTTGTTGTTGTGATATTATCCTTTGCCTGCACTATTGAGCTTTTGCAGATACAGATAATTGACGGTGAGTATTATAAAGACCAGACAGCAAACACATATACGGCAAATCAGACTGTGCAGGCGGCACGAGGTCAGATTTTTACCAAGGATGGCAAGGTAGTAAATACCAACAGACTGGTATATAAGATAATTGTGCAGAAGGCGTTCTTTAAATCAGGCACAGAAAACGATGTCATTGCAAAAACGCTGAAAATACTTCAGAATAACGATCAGAAGTGGATAGATACTCTTCCCGTCAGCAAAACTACGCCTTATAAGTTTACGGGCGATGATGACGAAATAGATACGCTGCGTTCAAAGCTGGAGCTTGGAGTTTATGCGACTGCGGAAAACTGCATGAATGCACTGTACGAAAAATTCGAGATTTCAGATTCTTACGGACAGGAAATGCGCAGGTACATTGCAGGTGTACGCTATGAAATGCTTATCCGTGATTTCTCTTATCAGAACCGTTATACTTTGGCTGAAGATGTTTCCGTTCAGACGGTAATAGAACTTAAAGAGCAGAGCTTTATGCTTGGCGGCATTGATATAATAGAAGAAGCTATACGTCAGTATGACGGCAAGGATTTCATTCCTCAGGTGGTCGGAAGAATAGGCGCTATTTCGGCGGATGAATATGCCGAATTGTCCGATAAAGGCTACAGCCTTAACGATACCACGGGTAAATGGGGCATCGAGAGCGCTATGGAAAGCACTCTCAGAGGTCAGAACGGAATACGCTCCATTACAAGAGATTCATCTGGTATGGTGGTTTCAGACGAAATAACAAAGGCGGCAACGGCAGGCAATTCCGTAAGGCTGACTATAGAAAGCGATTTCCAGAACGATGTTCAGGCGATTCTTGAAAATCATATAAAATGGCTCCATTACAATAACGATCCAACAAGAGGAAACAAGGTAGACGCAGGTGGCGTAGTTGTACTTGACGCAAAGACCGGTGCCGTTCTTGCAATGGCGAACTATCCCAACTACGATATAAATAATTATATCGATCTTATCAATAATCCGAAAGACCCGAATCCGACCTACAACAGATGTATATACGGTCTTTATCGTCCCGGCTCAGCCTTCAAGACAATAACGGCGACCGCCGCACTTGTTTCGGGTATTGCCAACGAGAACACGGAGGTTTACTGCGGCGGTATCTACACATATTACGACGACTATCAGCCGGGTTGTATCATGGGCTTTGTCGGCGATGTTACGGTAAGAACCGCACTGAGATATTCGTGTAATATCTATTTCTATGATATGGCTCGTCAGATGGGCATTGATTATCTTGCAAAAGTGGCAGGATGGTTCGGTGTCGGTCAGGACCTCAACCTTGAAATAGGCGGGGCGACAGGCAATATGAGTACGCCCGAATACATTGAATCGCTCGGCGGAACATGGACGCCCGGCTCGACTATACAGGCAGGTATAGGACAGCTCGAAACGACCGTAACACCTCTTAATCTCGCCGTGATAGCACTTACGCTCGCAAACGACGGCACACGCTATCAGCCGTATCTCGTTGACAGCGTCACAAGCTATGACGGTACAAAGACAATAAAGAAAACAGAGCCTACTGTAGCGTATAAAATAGATGCCGATAAGCATATATTTCAGGTAGTGCGTGAAGGTATGATAATGGTTGCGGACGATGTACAGTGGCCTATGGGCTCAGGTATAACACAGCTTGCGGATCTGCCCTACGGCGTAGCGATAAAAACAGGTACGCCTCAGGTAACCGCAGATACGTTCAACTCAACGATTCTCGGATATTATCCCGCAGAAGACCCTCAGATATGTTTCGGTATCGTTCTTGAAAAGGGCGAGTTCTCCAGACTTATGGTTAGAAATATCATCGAGTCATATTTCTACAATAACTATAAGCCGGTTACAAACGAAAAGGGTGATATTATTCTTCCGTGGGGCGGTCAGAGTACCAACACTCCGGGAAGACCTGCAAGGGGAGAGGCTGATAAAAACAATTCAGATACCTCGGGCAGTACAACCAACTGACAATTATTATGCAGTATGCACAAAAAAGCGAGCGTAAAACATATTGATTTAACAAATTTTGATTTTTTTCACTTAAAAGTCTTTATTTATGCTCGCTTTTATGGTACAATAATAACAATTAGAACAATGATAAGCAAATTATGCGTATCAGCGCAAGGAGAGCGAATTTTATGTCACAGATTATAGCAGTAACCGCAGGTAAGGGCGGAACAGGTAAATCCACCACTTCGGCAAACGTTGCTCGTGGGTTAGCCGCATTAGGCAAAAGAACACTTCTCGTTGAGCTCGACTTCGGATTAAGATGTCTTGATATAATGCTCGGCATCAAGGATAAAGTAAAGCATGATATAGGTGAGTACCTTGAAGGAAAGATAGACATTCTTACTGCAACAACAAAGGTTGAAACAGTAGAGAATTTATATCTTGTCTGTGCTACGAGAAACCCGTTCATGGACATAAATCCCGAAAAGATTATGGGTGTTTGCGAAGAAATGCGTCAGCATTTCGATTACATAATCATCGACACGGCAGGTGTAGGAAGTTCGGTGTTCAGCGTTATCAAGGCGGCTGAACTGATACTTATGGTTACTACGCCCGATACAGTATGCGTCCGTGACGGTGCTATTCTTTCTGACTTCTTATATGTAAAGAACTGTACAAATCAAAGACTTATCATAAATAAGGTAAGCCAGAACTTCAAGGACGAAGAAATTCTCTACGACCTTGATGAAGTTATGGACTCTGTAGGTATACAGCTTCTTGGCGTTGTGCCTGAGGACAACAATATCAAGGTGTGCGGAGCAAAGGGTATGCCTTTACCTCCGACTTGTCCCGGTGCTAAGGCTTATGCCGCTATCGCAAGGAGAATACTTGGGGAAGATGTACCGCTTACTATTAATATCAACTGATAACATCAGGGACGGTACGAAAAGTTAAGAAAAAGAGGTATAATATGAATATTGCACTAATTGCTCATGATTCAAAGAAGGAATTGATGGTTCAGTTCTGTATAGCGTATTGCGGCGTACTGAGCCGACATAATCTATGCGCTACCGGTACTACCGGCAAGCTCGTATCAGAGGCAACAGGGCTTCATATTCAGCGTTATCTCAGCGGATCTCAGGGGGGAGATCAGCAGATAGCCGCACGAATTTCATGTAATGAGATAGACGTACTGATCTTTTTCAGAGATCCTTTAAATGCCAAATCGTACGAGCCTAATGAAATGAACCTTCTGCGTCTTTGCGACGTTCATAATATTCCGCTTGCTACGAATATAGCTACAGCTGAAGCGCTTATTCACGCTCTTGAAAGAGGCGATCTTGACTGGCGTGAAATTGTCAGAGGATAAAGTAATTATGCAGGCGTACTTATGTACGCCTTTTTTATGCAGAAAAACGAAAGGAACAACAAAAAGATGGAGTTAGTAACCAAAAAACCCAGAGGAACAGAAGATAAACTGCCAAAGGAAATATATAAATGGCACACTGTTGAGAAAATTGCAAGAAATGTAGCAGAGGCATACGGCTGTAAGGAGATTCGTACACCTACGTTTGAACACACCGAGCTTTTCCAGCGAGGAGTAGGCGGCACTACCGACGTTGTACAGAAGGAAATGTACACCTTCAATGATAAGAAGGGCAGAAGCATAACGCTGAAGCCTGAGGGTACAGCAGGCGCTGTCCGTGCCGTTATCGAAAACGGACTTCTTAATGATGTGCTTCCGCTTAAAACATATTATTTCACACGTTGCTTCAGATATGAAGCTCCGCAGAGCGGCCGCCTCCGTGAATTCAATCAGGTCGGAATCGAATATTTCGGCACTGCTTCGCCTGCGGCAGATGCTGAAGTTATCGCACTTGCAAATGACATTATCAAAAGTCTTGGCGTAAAGAACATAAGCCTTGAGATAAACAGCATAGGCTGTCCTAAGTGCCGTGCGGAATACCACAAGGCACTGAAGGAATATTATTCTCAGTATAAGGATCAGCTTTGCGGCACCTGCCTCGAAAGACTTGACCGCAACCCTATGAGATTGCTCGACTGCAAGAGCGAGATATGCAGCAGCTTCAAGAAGGACGCTCCCATGATACTTGATTATCTTTGCGATGATTGCAGGGAACACTTCGAAAATGTAAAGAAACGTCTTGATGTACTCGGAGTATCATATACCGTAAATCCTCTGATAGTGCGTGGACTTGACTACTACACAAATACCGTATTTGAGTTTATCTCGAATGAGATCGGCTCGCAGGGCGCTGTATGTGCAGGCGGCAGATACAACGGACTTGTAGAAGAGATAGGCGGAAACAGCGTTCCCGGACTCGGATTCGCTATGGGTCTTGAGCGTATCATAATGGTAATGGAAAATCAGAAGCTGGAATTTGAGCCTGAAAAGAAGTGCGACCTTTATATAGCTTCATTTGACGATGAAACAAGCATATACGCAATGGAACTTGTTCAGAAGCTCCGTGAGGAAGGCTTCTGGGCTGAGTGTGATATTTCGGGAAGGAGCTTCAAGGCACAGATGAAGTACGCGAATAAAATCGGCGCTACTTACTGTATGGTAATAGGCGGCGATGAGATGAATACCAAATCCGCAAAGCTCAAGCGTATGTCTGACGGCACTGAAACACCCATAACGCTGGATGATAAATTCAGCGAGAAGCTAAACACTATGATACTTGAAATAGTATAATGTTCACCTTAGCTTGAAATTATGAACGATACATGGAATCCGTGGCACGGTTGCAGGAAAATCAGCGACGGATGTAAAAACTGTTACGTCTACAGACGTGACGCACAATACGATATAGACAGCACGGCAGTAGTGAAAAACAAAACGTTTTACGCTCCTGCCGAGCGTTATAAATACGGTAATTATAAAATGGTGCCGGACGGCAATATCATTTATACCTGTTTCACCTCCGACTTCTTTCTTGACGAGGCGGATAAATGGCGTGATGAGTGCTGGCAGATGATAAGACAGCGTCCTGAGGTAACATTTCTGATAATCACAAAGCGTATCCACAGATTTTCAAAGTGTATCCCTGCCGATTGGGGCGAGGGATATGACAATGTTCATATCTGCTGTACCTGTGAAAATCAGAAAATGGCAGATTTTCGCCTGCCGATATTTCTTAAAGCCCCGATAAAACACAAGTCGATCATATGCGAGCCTTTGCTCGAACATATTGATTTAAGCCCGTATCTCGACAAGTCGCAGATAACTGAGGTGGTTGTCGGCGGCGAATCCGGAAATGAAGCGAGAGAATGTAATTATGACTGGATTCTCAGCATCAGAGAGCAGTGCATAGATGCAGGTATTGACTTTCATTTTCGTCAGACGGGCGCAAGGTTTGTCAAAGACGGCAGGCTTTACAGGATAGAAAGAAAATTTCAGCACTCACAGGCACGCAAGGCAAATATTGATGTTGTTTTCAAAACTGTTTGACATTTTGTTATTGCGGTGTTATAATTAACTTGTGTTTTTATACACTACTAAAGACCGCTCTCGTATGGCGGCTTAACGGAGGAAAAACAATGATAAAAGTTACACTGAAAGACGGCAGCGTAAAGGAACTTGAAAGTGCTTGTTCCGTATTTGACGTTGCAAAGGAAATAAGCCCTCGTCTTGCAAAGGCGGCTTGCGTTGCAAAGATTGACGGTGAGATCAAGGATCTGCGTACTGTAATTGACAGCGACTGCACACTTGAAATACTTACATTTGACGATGAAGACGGTAAGAAAGCGTTCCGTCACACTGCATCTCACATTCTGGCACAGGCTGTCAAAAGACTTTACCCTGAGGTAAAGCTGGCGATAGGTCCTGCTATAGATAACGGATTCTATTACGATTTTGATAAAGATACTCCCTTTATGCCTGAAGATCTCGAGGCTATTGAAGCAGAGATGAAGAAGATAGTAAAGGAAGATTTAAAGCTCGAACAGTTTGAAATGGCTCCTGCAGATGCTATTAAGTATCTCAAGGAGATTGACGAGCCTTACAAGGTTGAGCTTTGCGAGGAACACGCAGGCAAGAACGAGCCTATATCCTTCTATAAGCAGGGCGAATTCACAGATTTATGTGCAGGTCCTCACCTTATGTCGACAGGCTATGTAAAGGCATTCAAGCTGACAAGCTGTACAGGCGCTTACTGGAGAGGCAGTGAAAAGAACAAGATGCTCTCCCGTATCTATGCCACAGCATTCCCCAAGGCATCAGAACTTGAGGCATACCTCAATATGATTGAAGAAGCGAAGAAGCGTGACCACAGAAAGCTCGGCAAGGAGCTTGAGCTGTTCACTATTATGGACGAGGGTCCCGGATTCCCGTTCTTCTTACCTAAGGGTATGACGCTCAAGAATACTCTTATTGATTACTGGCGTCAGATACACACCCGTGACGGCTATGTTGAGATTTCCACTCCTATAATGCTTAACCGTCAGCTTTGGGAAACATCGGGTCACTGGGATCATTACAAAGAGAATATGTATACTACTGTAATTGACGATACAGAGTTTGCCATAAAGCCTATGAACTGCCCGGGCGGAATACTTGTATACAAGTCAAAGCCCCGTTCATACAGAGATTTACCTATTAGAATGGGCGAACTCGGACTTGTTCACCGTCACGAAAAGTCAGGCGCACTTCACGGCCTTATGCGTGTAAGATGCTTCACACAGGACGATGCACATATCTTTATGACTCCCGATCAGATTACGGACGAGATAAAGGGCGTTGTAAGACTTATTGACGAGGTTTACAAGCTGTTCGGATTCAAGTATCACGTTGAGCTTTCAACACAGCCCGAAGACAGTATGGGCAGTCAGGAAGACTGGGATATGGCTACAGAGGGTCTGCGTAAGGCTCTTGACAGTCTTGGACTTCCTTACGTTGTAAACGAGGGCGACGGTGCATTCTACGGTCCTAAGATTGACTTCCATCTTGAAGACTCGCTCGGCAGAACGTGGCAGTGCGGTACTATCCAGCTTGACTTCCAGTTGCCTATGAGATTTGAACTTGAATACACAGGTGCGGACGGCGAAAAGCACAGACCTATTATGATTCACCGTGTTGTATTCGGCTCTATCGAAAGATTTATCGGTATCCTGACCGAACATTTTGCAGGTGCGTTCCCGATATGGCTTGCTCCCGTACAGGTTGAACTTATGCCTATTGCCGACCGTCACAACGAGTTTACATCAAAGGTTGCCGCAGAGCTTAAGAAGCGTGGCATAAGAGTAGAGGTTGACGGCAGAAGCGAGAAGATAGGCTTCAAGATTCGTGAAGCACAGCTTCAGAAGATTCCTTATATGCTTGTTATAGGCGATAAGGAGGTTGAAACAGAAAACGTTTCTATCCGTTGCCGCAAGCGTGGCGATATCGGTACAATGTCGGTAGCCGACTTCTGCGATATGGTAGAAAAAGAGATAAGAGAAAAGACTATCATTACCGATTGATAGCTTAAAGGAGGTCTTATTATGGATCTTACTTCTTACATTGCGAGTATGTCTGTCAGTATGGCACAGGCAAACGTAGCACAGAGCGTTTCCACAGCAATGCTGTCGAAGAGCATCGACAGCATCGAGCAAAGCGGGGCAGAGGCGGTTGATCTTATCAACAGCGCCGATATTCCGCCTGCCGGTGTAACAGGACACGTTCTGAATATCAAAGCATAATTTTTGAAAACTGATTATTAAAGCTACACAGCGAAACATATCGCCAACACCGCCGAAAACACTTTCCATACCGACAAGGTATTAATAATTTCGTGAGTGCATCATTACAACAGCACTAACATTTACTTTCAAAAAAACGCCACTAACCTGAGATATATGTACTAATTATGCGGACATGTAGCGTTAAGCGTCCCTGCATCGACAGGATATACAATATTCGGGTAGTTTTATGAGTTTAGCCAACACCCCGACGGGGTGTGGGTATGGGTAAGGAAAGAGGGAGCAAGAGGGAG